>Ga0208511_100015_pt1 | contig 187763 bp, 163 predicted proteins | sample LakWasMet39_LOW7_2_FD_183879 | JGI IMG/M metagenome (GOLD analysis project Ga0208511, IMG submission 183879) | Freshwater sediment methanotrophic microbial communities from Lake Washington under simulated oxygen tension - Sediment Metagenome... | ecosystem: Environmental > Aquatic > Freshwater...
ATCAACGGCGACGTGCAGATGAACAACGGCGACGTGACCATCGCGGGCCAGACCTCGCCGGGCGGCATCACCGTCCGCGGGCTGCACACCACCGAGGCCAACTACTGCGACCAGCAGTGCGGCGCCAACGCGCGCGGCATCCAGAACTTCATCGTGCGCCACCTGCGCTCGCGCCCGGCGAACGGGTCGTTTCCCGATGGCCTGCGGCTGCGCTACGCCCGCAACGGCGTCATCGACCACCTCTCCATGGGCAACGCCGAGGATGAGGCCGTCGAGATCTCGTACACCAACAACCTCACCATCCAGGACAGCGTCTTCGCCGAGACCATCGGCGGCCACGCCCAGTACGGCGGGATGCTGATCAACTACACCAACCCCGCGGCGGGCTACGCGCTCGACAACCTGACGATCATCCGCAACGTCTGGAACCGCATCCAGGGCCGCTACCCCGAGTTCTCCCGCGAGAGCGCCGGCGCCGCGGCGGGCACCACCCTGCACGTCGAGCTGACCAACAACCTCTACTGGGACCAGCGCTACTTCATCGACGTGAACCCCACGGACATCTCCGGCGGCAACGCGGGCTCGAACATCTACTACCAGATGAACCTGGTGGGTAACGCCACCTACGCGCCCTCGAGCAACCACTTCGGCTTCATCTGGCTGCAGCCCTCGGGCGGCGGGACCAGCGCGTACTTCGCGGACAACCACTCCAACCTCTGGCCGAGCCGCGCGGACTGGGACCTCAACAACTGCTGCAGCAGCTACAACGGCGGCGCCAGCGCCCGCCCCGCCTGGGGTCGCACCTCGCGCCACGCCTTCCCCGCGGTCACGGTGCTCCCGTCGAGCGGGGTGCGCGCCAACGCCCTCGCCAACGCGGGCGCCTTCCCCCGCGATCCGATGGACCGCCGGCTCATGGGCTTCGTGGCCTCCGGCACCTTCGACAGCGCGCCGAACAACACCAACCCCGCCAACGACGCGCTCCGCGTGAACTTCACGGGCGCCGGCCCCGCGGCCCCGGCGGACACCGACAACGACGGCATGCCCGACGCCTGGGAGACCGCCCACGGCACCAACCCCAGCGTCGCCGACCACAACGGCACCACCGTCTCCGTCTCCATGACCGGCGTCGCCGGGTACACCAACCTCGAGTGCTACCTCAACGAGCTCGCCGCGCTCCGCGTCCGCAACAACAGCTGAGGCGCGCTCCTCCCCGCTCCGTTGGCGGCAGCGAAGTTGAAATCGCCGGACATCCCCGGCACGCTCGCTGCTCCAACGGATGCCCATGAACCCCCGCCTGCGACAGTCCTCCTCCCTCCCCTCCCTCCTGCTCCTCCTCGCCGCCCTCTCCGCCTGTAGCGAAGAGAGCGGCGTCCCCGTCGACGCCGCCGTCGACGCAACGCCCATCGACACTCCCAACACCGATGTCCCTTCGACGGATGTCCCTTCGGTGGATGTCCCTTCGGTGGATGTCCCCTCGGTGGATGTCCCCTCGGTGGATGTCCCCTCGGTGGATGTCCCTTCGGCGGACCGCCCTGCCGCGGATGTTCCTTCCTCGGACGCTCCCTCGGTCGATGTCTCCCAGCCCTCCGATGCCTGCGCCCGGCCTGACATCGCTCGGCTCCCGGAGCGCATCGACTGCGGTCCTCGGGGCGGGACCCCCTGCCCGACGGGCTACTCCTGCCTCTCCTTCTCCGGGGTCGTGCTCCAGCAGTTCTGCGGCATCTCCTGCCGCTCGGACTGCGACTGCCCCTCCGGGGAGCGCTGCGGGAGCTACACCGACAAGGCCGGGATGCACCCGCTCTGCGTCGCCGCCACCATGAACGCCCGCTGAGCCTCAGGCCGCATGAAGACCGACACCGGCAACGCCATCGGGCTCCCGCCCATCCGCGGCGAGGAGGTCTCCCGCTTCGTCATCACGGCGCGGGCCCAGCGCTCGTTTCACACCGTCCTCGACGCCCACCAGCTCCTCGATCCGTCGCGCACCCACCTGGCCGTGGTCACCACCCGGGTGACCCACGACGCCGACGGCGGCGGCGTCGAGATCCGCGTCGAGCAGGACCTCCGAGGCGGCTCGGTGGTCGAGGAGCTTCAATGCGAGGCCCGCCCCTCGCTGCGCGCCCTGCGCTTCAAGCGCTCCATGGTCGACGGCCACGGAGTCGAGTGCCGCTCGGAGACGGTGGACTTCACCCGCGGCCCGCTGCGCTTCCCCGGGGACACCTACCCCGAGGTCTGCCTGCCCTTCCTGCTGCGGGGACAGCCCTTCGACGGCAAGCGCCGCTCGGTGCACGCATGGATCGCCGACCGCATGGTCGCCAAGGTCTATTACGAGGAGCACAAGACCGTGAGCCTGAGCGTCCCGGCCGGGCGCTTCGAGGTGCGCGAGGTGACCATGTACCCGGACATCAACGACTGGGTGCACCTCGGCCGCGTCATCACCGAGCTCTCCAAGCCGCTGCTGCCGAAATACAAGCTCTGGTATGAGAAGTCCTCCCCGCACCGGCTGGTGCGCTTCGAGGGTCCGCACGGCCCGCCCGGCGCCCCGGAGATCATCCTCGAGCTGACCACCTGAGAGAGCCGTAGCCATGGAGATCGTGCTGGTGATGGGATACCCCGCGTCGGGCAAGTCGACGTGGACGGCGCAACACTTCACCGGGCACCGTCGCATCAACCGCGACTCGCTCGGAGACCTCACCCTCGACCAGCTCTGCCCCCTGGTGGAGAGCGCCCTCGACGAGGGATCTCCCGTGGTGCTCGACAACACCTACGCCACCCGGGAGTCTCGCGCCTCGGTGCTCGCCGTGGCCCGCCGCCGGGGCGTCCCCGCGCGCTGCGTCTGGCTCGACAGCACCATCGAGCACGCCCAGTACAACGCCGTCGAGCGGCTGGTGCGAAAGCACGGACGGCTGCTCTCCCCGGCGGAGATCAAGCAGGCCGGCCGCAGCGACCCGAATACCTACGGCCCCGCGGTGCTCTTCCGACACCGCAAGCTCTTCGAGGCGCCCACCGCGGCGGAGGGCTTCGCCTCCATCGAGAAGGTCGCCTTCCAGCGGGGAGCGCAGCCCGGGGACTATACGCAGAAGGCCCTGCTGCTCGACTACGACGGCACGCTCCGGCGGACGAAGAGCGGCGACAAGTACCCGCTCACGCCCGAAGACGTGGAGGTGCTTCCGGGGCGGGCGGAGGTGCTCACGCGATATGCGGCCGAGGGCTATCGGTTGCTGGGGGTCTCCAACCAGAGCGCCGTCTCCAAGGGGACCCTCTCCGAAGAGGGAGCCCGGCGGTGCTTCGCCCGCACCAACGAGCTGCTCGGGGTGGACATCGAGGTGGCCTTCTGCCCGCATGATCCGGCGCCCATCAGCTGCTGGTGCAGGAAGCCCATGCCGGGCCTCGGGGTGGCCTTCATCGAGAAGTACAAGCTCGACCGGGCGCAGGTCGTGATGGTGGGCGACATGACCACCGACCGCACCTTCGCCGCGAGGGCGGGCGTGCGCTTCGTCGACCAGGCGGACTTCTTCCGCTGATACGGATTTCATGTCAGTTTGGCCGCTTTGATCGGCCGCTTTGATGGGCCGTTGCCGCGAGGCTCATGCCTCATGCCTGGGGTACGGCGTGCGGCCTCTGCATCGGCGTGCAGCGCCTGACCCCAGGCAACATCAGGTGGTCACCTTCGCGACGCGAAGGTTGCAAGGAGAGGCGCCGTCGCCGTCCTCGCACGGCCCGCCCGGCAGACTGTCGCGCCTGTCCTCACAGTCTCCGCGCTCGCTCCGCACCCACCCACGTCGCGCCGTTCCCCTTGCAACCTTCGCGTCGCGCGAAGGTGACCACCTGATGTTGCCTGGGGTCAGGCGCTGCACGCCGATGCAGAGGCCGCACGCCGTACCCCAGGCATGAGGCGGGCCCGTCAAAGCGGCCAAACTGACATGAGATCAGTATGAGGCGCCTCCGGTGCCCACCCGCCGCCAACCGGCGGTGGCGGCTGGAGGGACATCCAACGATGGATATCCCATGAAAGCCCTGTGGCCTCTCGGTTGCTCCATTGCCTCCCTGAACAGGAGGCATTGCGATGACGAGACAATCTTCCCGATGGTCCATGGGGGTGGCGGCGGCGCTTGTCGGGTGTCTGGAGCGCCCGAGCGCGCAGCCCGTCGAGCGGCTCAACGCGAGCTTCACCACGGAGATCTTCAATCACGGAGTCGACAGCGTCGACATGCTCTTCGTGGTCGACAACTCCAACTCCATGAGCGCGTATCAGCAGCGCCTCGGGGCGCAGTTTCGAGTGCTCATCGACCAGCTCGTGGCGCCCCCGGTCGACCCCGCCACCGGGCGCCCGGCGCACCCGCCGGTGAAGAGCCTCCACGTCGCGGTGGTCTCTTCCGATCTCGGGACCCCGGGCGCCAACGTCGGGAGCTGCAACGTCAGCGCGGACGTCGGTGACGACGGGCTCCTCAACCCCATCCGCTCGGGCCGTGCCCTGGCCGCGCACCGCCCCTGGACCACGTTGCCCGTGGGGTCGCGCCCGGCGCGCTGCACCACCGATCCCAACCAGTACCCGAGCTTTCTCACCTTCGACGCGGACTCCACGAACGCCGACGGGTTTCGCGAGGACTTCGTCTGCAACGCCTTCCTCTCCACGCAGGGCTGTGGCCTGGAGCAGCAGCTCGAGTCGGCCTACCGCGCCCTGGTGGTGCGCAACCCCCGAGAGCAGGCCGGGAACACCGACGCCAACGCGGGCTTCGTGCGCCCCGACGCCGTGCTGGGCATCGTGGTCATCAGCGATGAAGAAGACGGCTCGGTGCGCGATTGCCGATATGCCGAGGCGGGGCAGCCCTGCGCCGACGCGCTCTCCGTCTACGACCTCGGCACCGCGGGATGGGGCGATGACCGCGACCTCAACCTGCGATTCTATACGTACACCCCAGGGTCGGCGCAGGATCCGACCTGGCCGATCGATCGCTACATCGACCCGCGCAATCCCAACAGGGGATTCACTTCCCTGAAGCCGGGGCACCCCGATCGGGTGGTGTTCGCGGGCATCATCGGGGTCCCGTTGCAGGTGCCGGTGCAGGGAGAGCGCATCGACTGGAACCGACTGCTGGGCACGACCCCGCAGGGCGAAGACGCCATGGAGGGAACGGCCGCCGAGGGGCCGTACACCATGCGCCCCAACCGAAGGGAGCCGAGCTGCCCCGGGAGCGCGATGGTTCCGGCGTGCAGGGAGGAGGGGACGCGCTTCGATCCGAGTACGGCGAGCTGCTCCAGCCTCGGGGCGCCGAGGGCGTGGCCGTCGCGGCGCATCGCTCAGGTCGCGCGCCGCTTCGACGAGCTCCACGGGACCGGCACCGTGGCCTCCATCTGCGCCATGGACTACGCCCCGGCGCTGGGGCAGATCGTCGACCGCATCGGCAACGCGCTCGGAGGGAGGTGCCTGCCGAGGCCGCTGCCGACGATCCCGAGCGCCCCGGCGGCGGGAGAGACCGTGAGGGTGTCGTGCGTGGTGAAGGAGACCCTCGCGGCGGGAGCGCGCTGCGACGCGACGCACGGGCGACGGCTCAGCGAGCGCACCGCGGACGGGAGGGAGGTGTGCCTCGTGGACCAGGTGGCGGTGCCGCTGGGTGGAGCGCCGCGGCCAGGGGCGCACGGGTTCTATTACGACACGAGGCCCGATCCGCAGAACCCGGCGTGCGTGCAGCGCATCGCCTTCAGCGATGGGGACAGCGTCCCCAACGGGGCGAGGGCGCAGGTGGACTGCGTGGCGCTCGCGTCGGATCCGACGGGGGAGGGGAGCGCGGCGAGGTAGCGGGCGCGAGGAGCGGGGGAGCGTACTTTTCCCATTCAGGTTCCTGGCGGGGCTGCCGATCATAGAGAGTGAACGGGCCACACAACGCACCAGCGGTGCGGCGGGCCCCTGGTCCACACAACGGCAAACCTCGCGCGAGCGGGGGACGCAAAGCCTACGGGACTCGCAAGAGTCGGCCGGGTTGCTGAATGGAGCCTTCTATGAAGAACATCATCTGGTTGGCGGGTCTCGCGATGGCGTCGGTCGTGGCGACGGGCTGCGCGGGCGGCCCCGAGTCGCTCGCCATGGGGAGTGACAACGCGCTCACCCAGGTCGTCGGCGAGGGCCTCGTGACCCTCTCGGCCGACCGGGAGCTGCCTGTGACGGGCGCGGCGCGCTCGATCACCGAGGCGGTCGCCGTCGACGACGCCACGGCGGCCGTCGCGGCGAGCCCGTCGTGCCCGGTGGCCCCGCCCTCGGCGGTCACCATGGAGACCGCGCTCCCCATGGCAGGGTGCGTTCGCGGCTCGCTCCTCGCCTCGGACGCGGGCCGTCACTTCATCCTCCGACCCATGGCGGGCGGCTCGTACCGCATCGCCGTGACGCACGCCGTGGACGCGCGCTTCGACCTCGGCCAGGTGACCATCACCGAGGGCGTCACCGCGTGCGCGCCCTTCGCCACCGGCCTGGTCTCCACCCGCCTCACGGTCGAAGGCACCCCCGGGGCCCTCTGCGTGGTGGTGCGCTCGGACAGCGGCGAGGCGCAGCCCTTCCGGCTCATCGCCGAGTAGCGAGCCGAGTCGCTCGGGCCGAGGCGTGCCCGCTGTGCCCGCGGGTTTTCAGCCCAGCCTTTCTACACATCTCCGGCGGAGAGCCCATCGCTTCCCCGGTACGACCGCGAGGCCGTCGGCGGGGAGTCCCCGGTACGACCGCGAGGCCGTCGGCGGGGAGTCCCCGGTACGATCGCGAGGTCGTCGGTAACCCGAGCCAGACCCTGAGCGTTAGCGAGGGGGAGAGCCTTCTACCGCCGTCAGTACGCGTCCGGAATTTTCGGCGATTCCGCCGAAGAACCGCCACGTTCGAAGCAGGAGAATCGCGCTGGCGGCTGGGTAGGTCGCTCCCCCTCGCTAACGCTCAGGGTCTGGCTCGGGTTGCCGACGGCCTCGCGATCGTACCGGGGACTCGGCGCCGACGGCCTCGCGGTCGTACCGGGGAAGCGAAGGACGCTCCGCCGGCGCCGCTACGGGGCGACCTCGACGCGGTCGCGGCCGCCCTGCTTGGCGCGGTAGAGCGCCTCGTCGGCCCTCGCCAGCAGGTCGCCCGCCCGTAGCGGCGCGGCCTCGGGCGACGCGGTCGCGCTGACCACCCCGAGGCTCACCGTGACCCGCACCGGGGTGCGCGCTCCGTCGAGCGCGACGACCTCGACGGAGCTCGCGGCCACCGCCGCCCGCACCCGCTCGGCAAGCATCAGCGCGCCCGCCGCGTCGGTCGAGGGCGCCACCACCACGAACTCCTCGCCGCCGTAGCGAGCGACGAAATCGACCTTGCGCACCGCGGCGGTGAGGGTGGCCGCGACGCCGCGCAGCACCGCGTCGCCCGCGCCGTGCCCATAGGTGTCGTTGACCTTCTTGAAGTGGTCGACGTCGAGCATCACCACCGAGAGCGGCTGCCGGTAGCGCCACCAGCGCTCGACCTCCGCGTCGAGCCTGGACTCGAGGCTCCCGCGGTTGGCCGCGCCGGTGAGGGCGTCGTGCGTGGCGAGGCGCTCGAGCGCGGCGTTGAGCTCCTCCAGGCGCTCGCTCTTGCGACGCAGCTCGGCGAGGTGCCGACGCAGCCGAAGCAGCGCGTGCACCCGCGCCGCGAGCTCGACCCGGTCGATGGGCTTGCGGAGGTAGTCGTCGGCGCCCTGAGCGAGGCCCCGCCCCAGGCTCTCGGCGTCGCGCTGCGTCGCCATGAGCGCGATCGAGACCCCCTCGAGCGAGGGCATCGCCCGCAGCCGCGCCAGCACCTCGAGCCCGTCGCCGTCGGGCAGCGACGCGCTCAGCAGGATCACGTCGACCTCGCCGCGACCGGCCTCGGCCAGCGCCTCTCGCCCGCTCGCCGACGTCACCGTCGCGAGGCCCTCCTCGCCCAGCCTCCGGCGCACCAGCTCCCGCACCATCGGCTCCGGGTCGACCACCAGCACGCGTCCCTGCTCGCTCACGCCGCACCTCCTCGAGGCCCCGCCAGCGGGACCTCCGCGACGTATCGTACCCCGCCGTCCTCGCGAGCCTCGGCCCAGAGCAGTCCGCCGTAGCCCCGCACCACCCGCCGCGCCGCGCAGAGCCCCACCGCCCGGGCGCCTCCCCCGCGCGACGGGTCGAAGAGCCCCGCGACGGCCGCCCCGTCGAGGCCAGCGCCTCCGTGGGTCACCGCGAGCCTCGCCCACCCGTAGCCCCCGCGCGGCGCCGGGCGCCAGCCGAGCACCGCGGGCGCCTCGGAGGTCGCGCTCACGGAGACCTCCACGGTCACGGGCGCCCCCGCGTCGGAGCCGCGCACGGCGATCTCCGCGAGCTGCGCGATCGCCCTCGTGAGGCTCTGGATCTCCGCCCTCACCGGCACCTCCGCCTCCCCGGTCACCAGCGCGACCGCGCCCTCGAGCGGGCCCAGCGCGTAGCGGGCCACGGCGCGCAGGTCGACCGGCTCGGCCTCGGCCTCGACGGCGTCGCGCTGCACCAGCTCGAGCACCCCGTCGGCCCGAGCGACGAGCTCCGCGCAGCGCGCCCTCGCGTCGGCGGCCACGCCCGCGCGCCGGGCGGCGTCGTCCTCCTCGGCGACGAGCTCGAGCGACGCGTCGATCGCCGCCACCGCGTCGAGGAGCCCGTGCGCCGTGCCCACCAGCACCCCCGCGCGCTCCCGCTCGTCCTCGCGGGCCAGCAAGAGGTCGAGCGCCGGGCCCACGATCGCGGCGGCGACCTCCAGCGGGTACAGGCCCCAGCGGGCGAGGTCGGCCACGCCGCGCGTCGAGTCGAGGTAGAGCAGCCCCAGGCACTCGCCCCGGCGAAGCAGCGGGGCCGCGAGGGCCGCGCGAAGCCCGATGCGTGCCACGCTCGCTCGCGCCGCGATGTCGGCGTCGTCGCCCACGTCGGTGAGCACCAGCGGGCGGCGCGAGGCGATCACCCGCTCGGCGATGCCGTGGGAGAGCCGCGGGGCGTCCTGCTGCACGTCGCCCAGGTAGCGCGCCGCCGCGAGCCTCGGGCCCTCCAGGCCCGCGAGCAGCACCACGAAGCCCCGGTCGGCGCCGGTGAGTTCCAGCAGCGCGTCGAGCGCTCGGCCCAGCATCGCGTCGGCCGTCGGCGCCTCGGCCACCGCCGCCGCCAGCCGGAGGAACACGTCCCCCTGTCCCCGCCCTCGCGCCAGGGCCTGCGCGGCGGCGAGCTCTCGCCGGGCGCCGAGGTCGGCGAAGACCTCCGCCGCCCTCGTCGCGAGGGTGCGGGTGAGCGGGAGGTCGCCCTGCGCCGCGGCGATCTGCGCCCGCTCCAGGTCGAGCCTCGCGCGGTCGAGCCTCGTGCCCGCCGCGTCGAAGGCCGCCGCCGCCGCAGCCGTCTCCGCCGCCGCCGCGTCGAGCAGCCCGAGCGCCCTCGCCGCCGCCGCCGCCACCAGCCGCGCGCTGCCCTCCTCCTGCCGCTGCCCCTCGCGAGAGAGCTCCGCCGCCACCTCTCGCGCCAGCGTGAGCGCCCCTCGCGCGTCGCCCCGCTCAAGCCGCAGCGCCGCCCTCCGCCGCCTCGCCTCGCGCGCCTCGTCGTGGGCCCCGAGCTCCACCGCCAGCGACTCGGCCCGATCGAGGTCGTCGCCCGCGGCCTGGTCGCCGGCGAGCGCGCGGGCCTCGCCGCGGTTGCCCAGCGCCATCGCCTCCAGGCGACGCAGCCCCCGGGCTCGGGCGATCTCCAGCGCGCGGGTGAAGGCCCCCTCGGCGCGGTCGAGCTCGCCGCGGTCCTTCCAGAGCATGCCGAGGTTGTTGTGACCGAGCAGCTCCTCGGTGGGGTCGCCGAGGCGCTGCGACAGGTCGAGGTAGGTCTCCCACCCGAGCCGCGCGGCCTCCCATCGGCCGGCCTGGTACTCTTCGATCGCGAGGTTGTTCTGGCATCGCGCCACCTGCGCGACGCGCCCCGCTCGGCGAAACCCGGCGCTCGCCCGGCGGTATCCCTCGACCGCCTCGGCCCCTGCGCCCGTGAGCCCCAGCGCCGTCGCCAGCGACATCTCCACCTCCGCGCGCAGCGTCGGGTCTCCCGCCTCCCCGGCCTCCGACTGCGCCTCGCGCAGCAGCACCACCGCGCCCGCCGCGTCGCCCCGGTGCCACGCGATCGTCCCCCGCAGCCGCCCTCGCCTCGCCCGGTCGACCGGCGCCTCGGGCGCGGCCTGTACGCACGCCTCGGCCTCGTCGTAGCGCCCCGCCATCATCAGGCTCCAGCCCCGCCAGAAGTCTCCCTCCGGGCCCGCCGCGGCCCCGTCGAGCGCCGCCAGCGCCTCGGGGAAGCGACCGCCGCCCGCGAGCGCCCGGGCCCGACGCAGCGCGCTCCCACGCGTGGGCGCTCCGCCCGCCGCCGCCCGCTCGTAGGCCGAGAGGGCCTCGTCGAGCCGCCCCGCCGCGGCCAGCGCGTCGCCGTGCTCGCAGGCCGCCTCGGGGGCCTCGCCTCCGAGCGCCCGCGCCCTGCGGAAGCACAGGTCGGCCTCGTGCAGCGCGCCCGCCGCGGCCAGCGCCCTCGCCGCCCGCAGCGCCTCGGCCGCCGCCGACGCGAGGTCCCCGAGGGCCTCGAGGTGCGTCGAGCGGGCGCGGTGCGCCGCGGGCCCCTTCGCGTCGGCCAGGCGCCCGAGGGCGCGGCGGTGCACGGCGGCGCGGCGGGTCGGAGAGACGGCGTCGGCGAGCGCGAGACCCAGCGTCGCCGAGGCCACGCGGAGGCCAGCGCCCTCGCGGCGCACGGTGCCCGCGGCGAGGCCGTGCTCGATCGCCGCCCGGGCCTGCGCCACGGTGACCTCGGCGAGCGCCGCGAGGCCTTCGGCGCCGTCGACCGCGCCCGCGAGGGAGAGGACGCCGAGGGTCTCTCGCTCCTCCGGGTGCATGGCCGCGAGCGCGCGGGCGTCGCGGGCCTCGTCGGCCTGGTCGAAGGCCCACGAGGGGAGCTCGCCCTCGGCCACGCGCCAGCGCCCCGCGATGAGCCGCAGCACGCCCGCGCGGCGCAGCTCGGCGACGCCGCTGCGCACCGGGCCGGGGAGCCCTCGGGACCGTGACCACGCCGCGCGGGCGAGGTCGTCGACGGCCGGCAGCCCCGGCAGCATCGACGCGATCAGCGCGGCCACCTCCGCCTCGGTGAGCGCGCGGAGCGGCACCGGCGTGGCCTCCGCGGCCAGCGCGCCGTCCGTCGGCCACGCGCCCACCCAGAGGATCGGGGCCTCGCCGCGGGCGATGAAGTCCAGCAGCGCGGTGACGTCGCGGTCGGCCGCGCCCGCGTCGTGGACGGCGATCCAGAGGGGCGTGCGGGAGGCCAGGGCGCGCAGGGCCTCGATGGCGTCGAGCCACGCGCCGCGCGGGTCGGCGTGCTCCCCGGCGGCGGACCCGAGCGCGGCGGCGCAGGCCTCTCCCCCCGGCAGCGACGCCCCCTGCGACAGCAGCGCCCTAAGGAACTCCGGCGCCCCAAGGCTGGCGCGCACCTCCAGGGTCGCCATGCCCGCGAGCGCGGCGTCGACGGTGGCGCGGGCCAGCAGCCGAGAGCGCCCGCTGCCCGGCGGTCCGTCGAGGTGGGCGCGCGCCCCGCGGCCCGAGCGCGCCTGCGTCACGAGCGCGCGTAGCTGCTCCAGCGCCTCGGCGCGCCCGACGAGCCGCGGCTCGGCGTCGACCTCGGGTGCGTCGGGGATCGTCCGCACGGCGTCGCGCAGGGCCGCGCGCGCCTCCCAGGCGCTGGCGTAGCGGGCCGCAGGGTCGGGCTGGAGCAGCCGCCCGAGGAAGGCCGCGAGGCCCGCAGGGGCGCTTCCGCCGAGCGGCGTCACGTCGCCGGCGAGGGCCCGCGCGAGGTAGCCCGCGTCGCCGGGATCGCCGAAGGGGAGCGCGCGGGCGAGCAGCTCGTAGCCCACCACGCCGACGGAGAACAGGTCGGCGCGGGCGTCCTGGGCGGCGCCGCCGAGGCACTCGGGGGCCGCGTACGCGAGGGTTCCGCCGGCGTGGGCGGCGCGCGCGAGGCCCAGGTCGAGGAGGCGCACGGCGAGCGCCCCCGACGCGACATCGACGCGGATGTTGGCGGGCTTGACGTCGCCGTGCACGACGCCGCGCGCGTGAAGGAACCCGAGCCCGTCGAGCACCCGGTCGAGGATCACCGCGACGGTCTCCGCGGCGTCGCGCCCGTCGAGCACCTGCGCGGGGCTGGCGCCGGTGGCGAGCTCCAGCACGAGGTAGGCGTTGCCCGCGGGGGTGTACCCGACGCCGAGCGCTCGCACGAGCGAGGGGTGCCCGGCCTCGAGCGCCGCGACGAGCTCGGCGGACAGGTCGGCGCCCGCCGCGGCGACCTTCACGGCGACCTCGAGGTCGGCGGCGCGATCGCGGGCGCGGTACACGACCGAGGTGGCGCCTTCGCCCAGCGGGGCGGCGATGACGTATCGCCCGCCGAGGACGTCGCCGGGGCGCAGGGCGGGGTGGCTCACGGGAGGGGGATGCCCTCGCCCGCGCCGCGCACGCTCTCCACCGAGGCGGCGCGCGCATCGGCCGCGGCGCCCATCATGGTGTCGAGGTACTTCGCGGGCTGAAACGACAGGCTCTCGAAGGTGGCGATGGCGCCCCAGGCGCCCCAGCTCCAGCTGCTGGTGTAGGTCATCGACTCGGGCAGCGAGCTGCGCCCGAAGCCCATCCCCCCGAGGAACCAGTCGACGTTGTAGGCGAGGAACAGGGTGTTGATGGAGCTGCGGCCGAAGCCGGTTCCGTCGGGGCCTGCGCCGCCGGTGACCCACGCCACCGCGGGCGCATCGAAGACCACCACCGAGGGCGCCAGGGCGCTGTGGAGGGTGAAGCCCCGGAGCATCCAGGTGTCGATGCCCGCCTCGCCGGGGATCAGCCCGCGGCCCGCGGGCACCTCCCAGAGCAGCAGCGCCTCGCCGTCGTCGCCGCGCGTCTCCAGCGCGCGCGCTGCGGGCAGCACCTCCTGGTCGTACCAGAACGCCTCGTCGGGGCGATCGACGGCGCCGTCCTCGTCGACGACCCCCTGCACCTCCAGCAGCGCCATGCGCCGCGGCCCGAGCACCACCCCCGCGTCGAGGTAGCAGACCCCGCGTCGGTCGGTCGTGCACTGCACCGCCCGCTGGGCCCCGCCGCGCCACCGGCCGTACACCTCGACGCGCTCCTGCGGCGAGCCGTCGTGCGCCCGCACCGCCACCGCCGCGACGGCGCCGACCTCCGCGCCCCGGCGCACGAGGGTCGCGGCGAGCTGCACCGCGGTGCGCTCGGGGAGCGGTTCGCGCCGGGTCGAGCGGGCCACGTCGAGGGCCCCGGCGCCGAAGCGGGGGTCGAAGCCGTCGCGCGAGAGCGACGTCGCCGAGGCCCGGAGGCGCGCGGGGACCTCCGCCGGCGGGACCCCCAGCGCGAGCAGCCGGGCCGCGGCGGCGCTCACCTGCACGGCGGCCTGCGAGCTCCCCGCGAAGAGCCACGGGGCGAAGCGCGTGGGCCGCGCGGGGTCGAAGGTCACCCCGAGGATGCCGTCGGGGACGCCGTCGCGGTTGAGGTCGCGGCGGAGGTCGCCGCCCGGTGCGAGCAGGTCGAGCCTCGCCCCGGTGGTGGCGTACGCGGCGGGCGCGACCCGCGCGCCAGGGCCGTCGAGCATGCTCGCGCCGACCGCCACGACGCCCGGAAACGCCGCGGGGAAGCGCACGTCGTCGTCGGCCCCGTTGCCGGCCGCCGCGACCAGCACGACGCCCGCCCGCAGCGCCGCGCTGACGGCGCGGTCGAGGGCCCGCGAGGGGTAGTAGCCCCGCTCGAAGGCGAGCGAGAGGTTGATCACGCGGGCGCCGTGGGTGCGCGCCCAGTCGAGGCCCTCGACGAGCGCGGCCTCGGTGCCCGAGAGGTCGTCGTCGAGCACCTGCACGGGCATGAGCGAGGCCCCGGCGGCGAGCCCGGGGTAGCCCACCAGGATCGACGCGAGGTGGGTGCCGTGGTTGTTCGCGTCGTCGGGGGCGTCGTCGCCGTGGAGGGTGTCGCGGGGGCTCAGCAGCCGCACGCCCGCCAGCCACGGGGCGCGGGCGCGGGCCACGCCGCGGGCGTCGGTGTGGTCTCGCCACGCGACGCCGGAGTCGAGCAGCGCGATCGTCACGCCGCGGTCGTCGACCGGAACCCATCGCGAGGCGAGGAGGTTCCAGAGCATCGACGGGCGCACGCGAGAGGGAGGGAGCCCGTCGAACCACGAGGTGCCGCGGGAGATCGCGTTGGGGCTGGCGTCGATCACTCCCGGCAGCGCGCGCATCGCGGCGAGCCTCGCGCCCAGGTCGCCGCCCGGCGCGAAGGCGAAGCGCGCCACGTCGTCGCCGATGCGCCCGAGGAGCCTCGCGCCGAGCTCCCTCGCGGCCTGCGCGGCGACCTCGTCGAGGCGCCCCGGCGCGGTCACCACCAGGGCCTCGTCGGCGCGGTGGGCGAAGGCGATGGGCGGGGCGCGGTACCGGTCGGCGGGCCTCGCCGAGGCCGTCGGAGCGAGGGTGCCCGGGGGGGACGCACCGACCTGCGCGGGCGCGGCGACCGACGCGGGCGCGGCGACCGGCGTGGCGCCGACCGGGCGCTCGGGACTTCGCAGGCCCCCCGCGACCATGGCTCCGACGACCGCGGCCACACCGGACAGTACCCACCGTGACGCCGACTGCTGGGAGGATCTCATACGCGCGCTACCTCTCAGCCTCTAACAACGGCTCGCGGCGCGCGCGCCATGAGCCCAATCGCCCTGGAAATCGCACGAAAACAGCGGTGTACACCGTCGCCGACGTGGTCGGATGTGCCGCGCTGCTCCGCGGCGTCCGACAGGCGCGCACCGGGTGGGGAGCCGCCCGTGGTAGGGTCCGGGCCTCAACGTCACGCGGGCCTCGACCATGCGATTCCCCGGCCGCCGCAAGCACAAGCACTACTTCCCCATCCAGGCGCGCGATCCGCTCTTCCTCTACGCGGGCATCACCGCGCAGTCCGCGAAGACGCACGTCGTCGGCGTCGATCAGACGCTCGTCGACATCGACGCTCGCGTCCCCGACGCCCTCCTCGCGCGCTACGAGCTCGCGAAGGGCGCGTCGATCGTCATCCCGAACGAGAAGGCCAGCGCGCTCTACGACGAGCTGCTGCGCGACAAGCTCATCCTGTACGAGTTCGCGGGCGGCACCGTCGGCAACACCCTTCACAACTACTCGCTGCTCGCGGACGACGTGTCGATCCTGCTCGGGGTGATGAGCGAGGAGATCCGCCTGGGCACCTCGGGCTACCGCTACCTCTCGAACACCTCGAGCCGGGTGAACCTCGACCACCTCCAGCCGGTCGACGGCCCGATCGGCCGCTGCTTCGCGCTGGTGACCCCGGACGGCGAGCGCACCTTCGCGATCAGCGAGGGGCAGATGAACGGACTGCGGCCGGAGAGCGTGCCGCCCGCGATCTTCGACGGCGCGTCGAGCCTGGTGATCTCCGCCTACCTGATGCGCTGCAAGGAGTCCGACCCGATGCCGCACGCCACGCGCCGCGCGCTCGCGCTCGCGAAGGAGCGCGGCGTCCCGGTGGTGCTCACGCTCGGCACGCGCTTCGTGATCGCTGAGCGCCCGGAGTTCTGGCGGTCGTTCATCCGGGAGCACGTCAACGTCGTCGCGATGAACGAGGAGGAGGCCGAGGCGCTCACCGGCGAGTCCGACCCGCTGCTCGCGTGCGACCGGGCGCTCGATCTCACGGACATGGTGCTGTGCACGGCGGGGCCCACGGGGCTCTACCTCGCGGGCCACACGGACGACGAGGTGAAGCGCGAGACTCGCTATCCGCTGCTCCCCGGCGCCATCCCGGAGTTCAACCGCTACGAGTTCAGCCGCCCGATGCTGCGCGCGAGCTGCACGGACCCGATCAAGGTCTTCGCGCACATCGGGCCCTACCACGGAGGCCCCGACCGCATCACCAGCACCAACGGCGCGGGCGACGCGGCGCTCTCGGCGCTGCTGCATGACATGAGCGCCAACCGCTTCCATCGCTCGAGCGTCCCGAACTCCGCGAAGCACGTGCGCGCGTTCCTGACGTACTCGTCGATGAGCCAGGTGTGCCGCTACGCCAACCGGGTGAGCTACGAGGTGCTCGCGCAGTCGTCCCCGCGGCTCACGCGGGGACTGCCGGAGCGCGAAGAGGGGCTCGACGACGAGGCGTACTGGGCGCGCTAGTCGCCGGACTGGATGCGGACGCCCGGAGGGTTCGGGCAGGGGAGGCAGAGCCGCAGGCCCGCGAAGAGCACCCCCGCCGCGCCGCCAGCGCAGCGTGACGCGCAGTCCCAGGCGTGCACCTCGGGGCGGAAGTGCCGGAAGCACGTGGGCCGGCACTCGATCTGGTCGGGCCAGGCCGCGCAGACGGCCTCGGTGCCGAAGACGCCGCCGAAGCGGATGACCATCTGGCAGCCCGCCTCGCAGACCCAGCCGCGGGTCGGGAGGTAGTTGGGAAACTGCTCGGGGCGGCACGTGGGCGGCGGGGCGACGCACCCCGCGAAGCGCATCGGGCCCTCCACGTAGACCTGCCCGTCGGGGCAGCGGCGCGCCTCGCAGGCGTCGTCCATCATCGCCCAGCCGTCGCCCATCTGGACGCCGCACATCGCCGCGACCGGCAGGTTGCGCTGGCGGTAGACCATCGTCTGGCCGGAGGGGCAGAGGCAGCCCTCGTCGACGCGGCCGTCGCAGTTGTCGTCGACGAGGTTGCAGAGCTCGGGCGAGGGCAGCGTCTGGCCGACGCACGCCCCCCACCGGCCGTCGACGCAGGACATCGCCCCGGCGCGGCACTGGCCGATCGCGGTCGTCGCCGGGGGGCCGTCGAAGCACGGGCGCGTCTCGCCGGCGCTGCAGGGGCAGTCCTCGTCGACGACCCCGTCGCAGTCGTCGTCGGCGCCGTTGCAGGTCTCCGCGCTGGGGGCGGTGTACTGCTGGCAGACGCTCCAGTCCGAGCCGCCGGACATCCGGTCGACGCAGCGCTGGGTGCCCGCGAAGCACGACCCGCGGCCGGCCGTGCCCTCCGGGCCGGGGTAGCACGAGCGGAGCTCTCCGAGGCGGCAGCGGCAGTCCTCGTCGACGACTCCGTCGCAGTCGTCGTCGACGCCGTTGCAGGTCTCGAAGCTGGGCACGATCATCCCGGCGCACTCGCCCCAGGTGAGCTCGCCGGAGGTGTCCCGCGCGCAGGTCTGGGTGCCGCCGAGGCAGGGACCGACCCCGGGCGTGCCGGTCGGGCCGGCGTAGCAGGAGCGCGTGGCGCCCTCGGTGGGGCAGGAGCACTCCTCGTCGACGCGCCCGTCACAGTTGTCGTCGACGCCGTTGCACTGCTCGATCTCGGGGCTCCCGGCGCCGGTGCACGCCATCCAGGTGCCGCCCGGAGCGCAGCGCATCGTGCCCCACTGACAGCGTGTTCCGCCGGCCTGGTCGGCGCGGCCGGGGTAGCAGGGCTGGCTGGTGCCGGGCTCGCACGCGCAGTCCTGGTCGACGTAGCCGTCGAGGTCGTCGTCGAGGCCGTTGCCGCAGATGTCGCCGCCCGACATCAACCCCACGCGCGGCAGGCCCGAGTCGTCGCGGGTCATCCCCCCATCCCTGCTCCCGCCGAGGTCGTCGAGGGGGACGATCGTCCCCGCGTCCGAGGCCGCGACCACGTCCGACGACCCGACATCCTGGTCCGTCGCTCCTGCGTCGTCTGCCCGCGCGGAGCCCGCGTCTCTCGGCGGGCGCACCGACGCCTCCATCGATGGCTCGATGACCTCGCCGTCGTCGGTCTGCGTACAGCCGACCGCGCCAACGAGGCACAGCAGGGCGATCCATGGGGCTACGGTTCTCATGGGAGAAGCTCCTCGCGAGTCGGCGACCCTGCCGCGCTTCGCGTCGGGCATCGCACACCCGCGCACCCCCGCCCGTCAAGCCGGGCGCGATATCGTCTCGCGCGGCCAGCGCCCCCGTCGACGCTGCGCCGAACGGGAATGAACCCCCCCAATGGACATCCGACAGTCACCCGAAGAGGCCCTCGCGTCCCTGGGCTCGTCGCTCGACGGGCTCTCTGGAGAGGAGGTCGCGAAGCGAAGGGGCACCTTCGGGCTCAACCGCGTCGAGGACGTGGCGCGGCGCCCCCTGTGGCTGCGCCTGCTCGGGGAGTTCACGCACTTCTTCGCGGTGATCCTCTGGGTGGCGTCGGGCCTCGCGCTCTTCGCGGAGACCCAGCAGCCCGGCGGCGGGATGCGCGAGCTGGCCGTCGCCATCGTCGTGGTCATCGTCGTCAACGGGACCTTCTCGTTCCTTCAGGAGTACCGCGCGGAGCGCGCGCTCGCGGCGCTGCGTGACCTGCTCCCCGCGCAGGTCACCGTGATGCGCGGGGGCGCCGCGTGCGCCGCGCGGGTCGACGAGCTCGTGCCGGGGGACGTGTGGATCGTCGCCGAGGGGGGCCGGGTCCCGGCGGACTCACGGATCGTCCAGGCCACCGGGCTGCGCGTGGACCTCTCGACGCTCACCGGGGAGTCGCTGCGCCTCGCGCGCAGGGCCGAGGCCGTCGCCGAGGGGAGCCCGCTCGCCGCCGAGAACCTCCTCTTCGCCGGGACCACCGTGGTCTCGGGCAACGGCCTCGCGCTGGTCTACGCGATCGGCGCGCGCACGGAGGTCGGGCGCATCGCGCACCTCACCCAGCAGACGAGGGAGTCCCCGTCGCCGCTGGGGCTGGAGCTTCGCCGCGTCTCGAGGCTCGTCGCCGTGCTCGCCACGGCGCTCGGCGTGGCCTTCTTCATCGTCGGCCGCTTCGCGGGCATTCCCCTCTGGGACAGCCTGCTCTTCGCCATCGGGATCATCGTCGCGAACGTCCCCGAGGGCCTGCTCCCGACGGTCACCCTCTCCCTCGCGATGGCGACGCAGCGCATGGCCGCGCGCAACGCCCTGGTGCGCCACCTCCCCGCGGTGGAGGCCCTCGGCGCGACCACGGTGATCTGCTCCGACAAGACCGGGACGCTCACCCAGAACCAGATGGCCGTGCGCCGGGTCTTCGTCGACGGCGCCACCGTCGACGCCGCGGAGCTCGACCCGGGCACCCCCGCGGCGGCCGGGCTGCTGCGCGTCGCGCGCTACTGCCACGACCTGCGCAGCGCGAAGAACGGCGAGCGCGTCGAGCTCCTCGGCGACCCGATGGAGCGCGCGCTCGTGGCGCTCTCCGAGGCGCACGGCGAGGGCGACGGGTCCGTGCGCGTCGATGAGATCCCCTTCGATCCGGAGCGCCGGAGGATGTCCGTGCGCATCGCGCTGAACGGCGCGCACACGCTCGCGTGCAAGGGCGCGCTGGAGTCGCTCCTCGAGGTCGCGAAGGACGCTCGCGTCGGCGGCGCGCTGCGCCCCGTCGACGAGGGACTGCGCGCGGAGTGGCTCGCCGCCGAGGAGCGCATGGCGAACGCGGGCCTGCGCGTGCTCGCCTTCGGGGTGCGCGAAGGCACCGCCGAGGCGCCCGCGCTCGAGGCCGACCTCACGCTGGTCGGCATCGTGGGCCTCGAAGATCCGCCGCGCCCGGAGGTGCCCGAGGCCATCGCTCGCTGCCGCGCGGCGGGCATCCGCGTAATGATGGTGACCGGCGACCACCCGCGCACGGCGGTGGCCATCGCGCGCGAGATCGGGCTGGTGACCAGCGACGCGGTGACCGTGCTGCACGGCGACGCGATCGCCCGTCGCTCGCACGCGGAGCTGATGCTCGCGCTCGCGGCGCCGGAGGTGATCATCGCGCGGGTCACCGCCGAGCAGAAGATGATCGTCGTGCGAGCGCTGCAGGAGCACGGCGAGGTGGTGGCGGTGACGGGTGACGGCGTGAACGACGCCCCCGCGCTCAAGGCCGCGGACGTGGGCATCGCCATGGGCATCTCCGGCACCGACGTGGCGAAGGAGGCCGCGGACATCATCCTCCTCGACGACCACTTCGCGACCATCGTCGCCGCGATCGAGGAGGGACGGTCGGTCTACGAGAACATCCGACGCTTTCTCACGTACATCCTCACCTCCAACGTCCCGGAGCTCGTCCCCTATCTGGTCTTCGTCCTCTTCGGGGTGCCGCTGCCGCTGACGGTGATCCAGATCCTCGCGGTCGACCTCGGGACCGACATGCTCCCGGCCCTCGCCCTCGGCGCCGAGGCGCCGGACCCCGAGGTCATGCGCCGCCCGCCGCGCGCCCGCGCCGAGCCCCTGCTCAACCGCCCGATGCTGCTCCGCGCGTACCTCTTCCTCGGGCCCATGGAGACCGTGGTCTCCCTCGCCGCCTTCGCGCAGGTGCTCTCCCTCGCGGGCTACACCCGCGGCGCGCTCGCGCACTCCAGCGCGCTCTACCGCTCGGCCACGACGGCCACCCTCGTCGGCATCGTCGTGGCCCAGGTCGCGAACGGCCTCGCCTGTCGGCACTCGCACAAGAGCCTCCGGGCGCTCGGGCTCTTCTCCAACCGGCTGCTCCTCGGCGCCATCGCCGCCGAGCTCGCCCTGCTCCTCGCCGTCGTGTACCTCCCGCCGCTCCAGCGGATGTTCGGCACCGCGCCGATCCCCTCGTCCACCTGGGGTCTCGTCGCGGCGCTGGTGCTGGGATTCTTCGCGCTCGAAGAGGCGCGCAAGTGGCTCGCCCGGCGGGGGTGAAGGGGCCCGCTCAGTACTCGCGGCGGCGGCGGAGCGCCCACACCCCGAGGCCCGCCAGCAGCAGGAAGCCCAGCCGCGGGGCCGAGTCCGGCTCCATCCCGACGTGGCAGCCGCAGCCGTCGCCGCTCAGGGACGTGATCGCACCCGGCACGGGCGCGGGGCCCTCCACGCAGATGTGCTGCTCGCTGCAGCGGGTGAGGCCGTCGGTGCGGTCGGCGCAGTGGGCGTCCGTGAGGCAGCCCACGCAGCGGCCCGCGCCGCCGTCCGTCGCGGTCTCGCAGAAGGGCGTCGGCTGCGCGCAGTCGAGGTCGCGGAAGCAGCCCGTCGAGCAGGTTCCGGGGCGGGTGGGGTCGTCGGAGCTGCAGGTCATCCCGGCGGGGCAGCCGTTGTGCCCATCGCCCGGCCAGCAGCCCGCGCGGCAGCGACGCGCCGTCGGATCGCAGATGCGCCCCGAGTCCGTCGCCCCGCAGTCGGCGTCGCGGTCGCAGCCGCAGCGGCGCGACCCGCCGGCGTCCATCACGCAGGCCGTGCCGTCGGCGCTCATCGCGCACACCGCCGCGGCGCTGCCCGGGATGCACGCCACGCAGCGGTTCATGGCCGGGTCGCACACCGGCGTCGCGCCCGTGCACGCGGTCATGTTCTCGGCGGTGCAGGCCACGCAGCGGCCCATGTCGCGCCCGGCGGTGGCGCAGGCCGGGGTGGGCGCGCGGCAGTCCGTCGGGTTGCTCGGGGAGCACGGGCGGCAGGTGCGGGTGCCCGTGTCGCAGATGGGGGTCGACCCGGCGCAGTCGGCGTTGGTGCCGCAGCCCACGCAGCGGTTGGTGCTGAGGTCGCACACGCCGCTGGCGCAGTTGAGGTTGGTGGTGCACTGCACGCAGCGGCCCATGTTGGGGCCTGTTCCGGCGCAGATGAGCATGCCGTCCATGGTGCACTCCCCGGCGAGGGAGGGGTTGCACGGGCGGCAGACGTGGCGCGCCGGGTCGCACACCGGGTTCGCCGGGTCGGCGCAGTCGCGGCTGGTGAGGCAGGCCACGCAGCTGTGCGCGCCGACGTCGCAGAAGGGCGTCGCGCCGGAGCACTGCGCGTCGGTGTTGCACGCGGCGCAGCGGCCGGGCGCGCTGCCGGTGAGCACGCACGCGGGGCGCGACGGATCGATGGAGGCGCACTGCGCGTCGGAGGAGCACGCCACGCAGGTGCGGCTGGCCGGGTCGCACACCGGGGCGACGGGGGTGCGGGTGCAGTCGCTGGTGGTGTTGCAGAGGCAGACGCCCGCGGCGGTGTCGCAGATCGGCGCGGTGGCCGGGCAGTTGGCGTCGGCGGCCCCGGGGCTCATCGGGTTGGTGCGGCCGGAGGCGGTCTCGCGCACGTCCGGGAGGCAGTCGTTGTCGCTGTCGATGTCGAGGTAGTCCGGGGTGCCGTCGTTGTCCGTGTCGGCGGTGCAGTCGCCCTCGACCACGTCGGTCCAGTTGTCGCCGTCGGCGTCGGTGAGCGAGGCGCGGGCGAGGGTCTGGAACGCGATCACCGGCACCATCTCGTCGCCGTCGCCGCGGAAGCGGAAGCGCATCGAGGTGGCCGCGTCGCTCACCACCGTGCGGAAGTCGTAGAGCTCGTCGTCGAGCCGGGGGAGCGCCGGGGCGGCGATGATGTTGTCCCCGTCGAGGCCCACCGGGGAGCCCGCGGCGCGGCCGGGGCCGGGCTCGGTCCCTCCGAAGGTGCCCATGGTGCAGAGGCCCGCGGTGTCGCCGAAGCAGCCCATGCCCGCCGCGACGCCGGGCCAGTCGTCGGCGCCGCCCGCCCTGGTGGTGAGCGAGAGGTTGTTGACGATGATCTCGCTCTCCTCCTCGGAGCAGGTGTCGCGCGACGGGTCGTTGGGCGCCGCGGGGTTGGGCCGGCGGTTGAACTCCCACATCACCCCGACCGAGGCCGCGAAGGGCTCGCCGCGGGTGAAGCCCGAGGGACAGCGGTTGGCCACCGCGCCGGGGAGCGGGAGCGCCGCGCTCTCGAAGCCGTTGGTGGCGCAGCCCTCGTAGACCACCACGTTGCGCCGCGGGCCGAAGTCGAGGTCGTACACGACCACCAGGTAGTGGCCGCCGAGCTGGATGATGCCGGGGCCCTCGCGGCGGGCGTCGTCGCCGCGCTCCTGCACCGTGATGCGGGTGGTGCCGCCGCGGGAGGAGGGGCCCACCGCGGCGCGGACGGCGGAGGAGACGTCGGTGATGAAGGTTCCCCAGTGGGCGGTGACCGTGGAGGTGGGGAAGGTGCGGGAGTAGAAGCGCGGGGCCCCCTGGAGGGTGCGCGTGACGGTGGAGGTGCCGTTGCCGACGATCACCTGGCGGGGGCTGCCCGAGGGGCCCGCGGGGATCGACGGCGGGAAGGCCGGGGCGCTCGCGGTGGGGTTGAAGACCGTGACGCCGGAGTACAGCCGCGCCCAGCGCACGCGACCCCCGCGGGGGACCTGCACCGTGAACTCACCGCGGGCGAAGGCGGTGGGGCTGCTGGCCTCGCCCCAGGCGTCGGTGGTGACCCCGCCTCGGACGATCTCGCTGAAGGCCACCTGGAGGGTCTGCGCCGAGGCCGCGACGGGGGCGCCGAGCAGCGAGAGCAGCGAGAGGGCAGCGACGAGGAGCGGGGGGCGGGAGGTCGGCTTCACGGTCCATCTTTAGGCCAGGAAGACGCCCCGTGGCTAGCGATGGGAGCTCAGAAGGCCAGCCGCGACCAGAGCCTCGCCACCAGGGCGCGGAGCGGTGCGAGGAGCCCGTGGTGAGGGGCGGGCGTCCTGAAGGTGGTGAGCGCCCGGATGCGCACGGCGGGCCGAGGGAGCGTCGGGGCGTCGAGGCCCGCGGGTCGTGACGAGAGCGCCGCGCGAGGTCGGACCGACAGCCGCGCGACGCGGCGGGTGACGACCGAGGCGAAGGAGTCGGGCAGCTCGCGGGAGGCCGTCATCCGCCTCGTCTCCAGCTCGGCCGCGGGGGCCGGCACCACCAGCTCCATGCGGCGTCGGCGAAACAGCGCCTCGGTCACGGCCTCGAAGAGCGACCCGGCGTGGGCCGCGGGAGGCGGCGCTCCGAAGCGCCGGGTGGACACCCTCGTCGGGGTGGTCGCCAGGGCCCAGGTGCGCAGCGTCTGCCCGGCGTTGCGCGCCCGGCGCCGCCACGAGGCGCTGGGGCTGTGGGTCTCCGGGTCGAAGAAGCCATGGTCCGCGGCGCGGTCGGGGTTGTTGGTCGAGGCGGCGATCGGGGCGAAGCGCCCCCGGCGGGCGGCCTCGGGCTGCGTCGGCACGGCGTCGTCGTCGTCGAGGCGGTCGGACGCGAGCTGCGAGGAGAGGCGCACGGCCTCGCGCTCGCGCCACACCTTGTTGGCGGCGACCATGGACATGAACTGCGCGAGCTCGCGCTGGGTCGCGACGTCGTGGCGGAAGGCCTCCTCGATGGCCGAGGCGAAGGCCGCCGCGGAGTCGAAGCGGTCGTCGGGGTCGAAGGCCAGCGCCTTGCGGCAGATGGCGTCGAGCGCCGCGGGGACCTTCGGCGCGACCTCGGCGAGCGGGCGGTAGTCTTCGCGCGCCATGCGAGAGAGGGGAGAGCCCTCGCGGGTGGGGAAGCACCGTCGCAGGCTGAGGGTCTCCCAGAGGGTGACGCCCATGGAGAAGACGTCCGCGCGGCGGTCGACGCCGTAGCCCCGGAGCTGCTCGGGGGCCATGAAGGGAACGTTGCCCTTGATCACCCCGATGGCGGTGACGCCGCGGCGGGAGGCGGCGCGGGCGATGCCGAAGTCGACCAGCCGCGCGACGCCGTCGACGCCCACCAGGAGGTTGTGCGGCGAGACGTCCCGGTGGATGAGCCCGAGCGGCGCGCCGTCGGGCCCCTCGAGGTTGTGCGCGGCGTCGAGCCCGGCCAGGGCGTCGAGCGTGATGCGCAGGGCGATGCCCACCGGCACCGCGCGGCGCACGGCGCTCGCGGCGCGCTGCACGGCGTCGAGCGTGTCGCCCTCGACGTAGTCCATCACCATGTAGGGCTGCGGGCCGTTGGAGCCGAGGTCGATGATCGCCGCGGTGTTGGGGTGGTGCAGCCTCGCGGCCACGCGGGCCTCGTCGAGGAACATCTCCACGAACTCCTGGTCGTCGCAGAGCCCGCGGTGAAGCACCTTCATCGCCGCGAGGCGCTCGAAGCCCGCGCTGCCGAGTCGACGCACCAGGTAGACGCTGGCCATGCCGCCGTGCCCGAGGGGGGTGAGCATCTCGTAGCGACCGATGCGCCCGGGGCCGTGGTCGAAACCTGGATGGGTGGGCTCGATACTCATGGGCAGTGACCTCCTCAGTGGCAGCGCCTGTGGCCACGGTACTGGGATGAAACTCCGCTCTTCAATGTATGAATAAGCCGCGCTGTGGGAGCTACGCGCGCACGGTGGGGGCGGCGCCTCCCAACCCAACCGGGGGGGTGCTCAGGGCTCCGTCGGGGGGCTGAAGGGGGGCCAGCCCGGGGGATGCAAGACCGGGGGATGGCGGTGGAGGGCGCTGGGGAACACGTTGCTCCACGGGCGAGGGTTGAACCGCATCGGTTCAAGAAGCGGATGTTGCGCATGATGCATGAACACCGACAGGACCAGCGTGCTGCATGGATCTTGCGTAGGCCTCCGTCGCCCCGAGCCACTCCCGCAAGGCCCTCCATCCCCGGAAAGGCATCACCATGAGCCCCACTCGTCTCTCTCCCCCTACGGGTCGCCTGGGCGTGCTGATGCCCGGCATGGGCGCCGTCGCAACCACCACCATCGCCGGCGTGATGCTCGCTCGCCGGGGCCTCGGGCTGCCCATCGGGTCGCTCACCCAGATGGCCACGCTGCCGCTGCAGCGGCGCGACGGGGCGGTGGAGGTCCCGCTGAAGGAGGCGGTGCCCCTCGCCAGGCTCGATCAGCTGGTCTTCGGCGGCTGGGATCTCTTCCCCGACGACGCTCTCCAGAGCGCCACGCACGCCGAGGTGCTCAGCGAGAAGCACCTCGGGCTGGTGGCCGAAGAACTCCGCGCGGTGAAGCCCATGCCCGCGGTGTTCTACCCCGAGTACGTGCGCCGGCTGCACGGCACGCACGTGAAGAAGGCCCCCTCCAAGGCCGACATGGTGGCGCAGGTGCGGGACGACATCCGGCGCTTCCTCCGCGACGAGGGCTGCGACCGGGGCGTCGCCGTGTGGTGCGGCTCGACGGAGGTCTACCGGGAGGCCTCGGCGGTGCACCAGAGCATCGAGCGCTTCGAGGACGGGCTGCGGCACGGCTCGCCGGAGATATCCAACTCGCAGATCTACGCGTGGGCGCTGCTGCAGGAGGGGATCCCGATGGCCAACGGCTCCCCGGGGCTCACCGTCGACTTCCCGGCCATGTACGAGCTCGCCCGGGTGCGGGGCGTGCCCATCGCGGGCAAGGACTTCAAGACCGGCCAGACGCTGATGAAGACCGTCATCGGCCCGGCGCTCAAGGCCCGTATGCTGGGGCTGCGCGGCTGGTACAGCACCAACATCCTGGGCAACCGCGACGGAGAGGTGCTCGACGACCCGGACAGCTTCCGCTCGAAGGAGGTCTCCAAGCTCGGGGTGCTGGAGAGCGTGCTCGCCAAGGACGCGCACCCCGACCTCTACGGCAGCTTCGCCCACAAGGTTCGCATCGACTACTACCCCCCTCGCGGCGACCAGAAGGAGGGCTGGGACAACATCGATTTCTTCGGGTGGCTCAACTACCCGATGCAGATGAAGATCAACCTGCTCTGCCGGGACTCCATCCTGGCGGCGCCCATCGTGCTCGACCTCGCGCTGCTGCTCGACCTCGCCGGTCGCGCGGGCATGAGCGGGATGCAGGACTGGCTCGGGTTCTACTTCAAGGCCCCGATGAGCGCCCCGGGCACCCTGGCCGAGCACGACCTCTTCGTGCAGCAGGTGCGGCTCCACGACGCCCTCCGCCGCATCGCCCGGGAGGAGGTGTAGCGCCATGCGTACCCTCCGCTGCGCCGTCGTCGGCTACGGCTTCATCGCCTCTCGCGGGCACGTCCCGGCCTTCCTCCAATCGGGCGCGGACGGCGACGCCGCGCGCTTCGAGGTGGTCGCCGTCGCGGACATCACCCCGGCGCGCCTCGCCCTCGCGGCCGCGGCCCTGCCGGGCGCCCGCCTCTACGCCGACTACCTCGAGATGCTCGACCGCGAGGCCCGAGGCATCGACGTGGTGGTGGCCGCGGTGCCACCGTCGCTGCACGCCGAGGTGACCCGGGCGGCCCTCGCGCGCGGGCTCCACGTGCTCTGCGAGAAGCCCCTCGCTCGCTCGAGCGAGGAGGCCTGCGGGATGATCGCGCAGGCGCAGGAGGCGAGGCGGGTGCTCTACCCCTCGCACAACTACAAGCACGCGCCGGTGGTGAAGGCCGTGCGCGCCCTGCTCGACGACGACGTCATCGGCGAGGTCTGCCAGGTGACGCTCGACACCTTCCGCAGCACCCACGCCAAGGGCGTCGCGGAGTGGAACCCCGACTGGCGACGGCAGCGCGCCTTCTCCGGCGGCGGCATCGGGATGGACCACGGGAGCCACACCTTCTACCTGGCCTTCGACTGGCTGAAGTCCGCGCCCCGAGGGGTGTCCGCCCGCACCTGGAGCGCTCCGGGCGAGGACACCGAGGACAACCTCTCCTGCTCCGTCGACTTCGAGCACGGGGTCGCCACGGCCCACCTCTCCTGGACCGCCGGGGTGCGCAAGGTGATCTACACCCTGCACGGCGAGCGAGGCGCGATCCGCGTCGAGGACGACGCCGTCGAGCTCTCGGTGAAGACCCGCACCGCCGAGGGCGACCGCTGGGAGCAGTCGCAGAGCCTCGTGTCGTCGGCCTGGATGGACGCCTCGCACACCGCGTGGTTTCGGGCGCTGCACCAGCAGTTCGCCGGTGCCATCGCGCGCGACGAGTTCGTCGGCTCAGAGCTTCGCGACTCGTACCGCTGCGTGTCGCTCATCGAGGCCGCGTACGCCTCCGCCGCCGACCGTGGCCGCGAGGTCTCGCTGCCGAGCAGGGCGGCCTGGTGATCGACCTCGCCTGCTCCCTCGCGCTCCTCGGGCTGCTGGCCGCGGCCGCGCTCGGCTATGGCGTGCGCACGCTGCTCCACGGCCGGGCGCACTACCGCCGCGTCGAGAAGGACGGGGGCAGCGCCCTGCTGGGAGAAGGCACCATGTCCGCGGGCTACTGGGCCCTTCAGCCGGTGGGCAACGCGCTCGCGAGGGCGGGCGTCACCCCCGACGCCATCAGCCTGGCCTCGCTGGGCCTAGGGCTCGCCGCCGCGGTGGCGCTGGGCCTGGGGCACTTCGGCGTCGCCGCCGCGCTGGTCGCCGTGGCCACCCTGGGCGACGCGCTCGACGGCATGGTCGCGCGCGCCACCGGCGTCGCCTCGGACGCGGGCGAGGTGCTCGACGCGGCGGTCGACCGCTACCAGGAGTTCGCCTTCCTCGCGGGCCTCGCGGTCTGCTACCGCGCCCACACCGGGTGGCTGCTGCTCACCCTCGCGGCGCTGCTGGGCTCGGTGATGACGAGCTATGTCACCGCCAAGGCCGAGGCGCTGCAGACCGAGGTCCCCCGGGGGGCCATGCGCCGCCCGGAGCGGGCGCTCTACCTCACCCTCGGCGCGATCCTCACGCCCGTCGCCACGGCCCTCTCCGGTGGGCACGACCCGTGGATCTCCCACAGCCCGATGCTCCTCGCCCTGGCCTCGGTGGCGGTGGTGGCCAACCTCTCCGCGGCGCGCCGCCTCGTGGCGCTCATGCGCTCGCTCGCCGACCGTCGCCCGACGCCCCTCGCCGCTCCCCCGGACTCCCTCGCGCGCACCCTCGGGCGCCACCAGCTCGGGTCCATCGGGGCGACGGTCGTCGACTTCGGCACCCTCACTCTCCTGGTGGAGCGCTTCGGGCTGCATCCGGTGTCCGCGACCGCCCTCGGGGCCCTCGCCGGGGCGGTGTTCAACTTCACCCTGGCGCGGCGCTGGATCTTCCGCGACCACAACGGCTCTCTCGGCGCCCAGGCCCTGCGCTACGCGCTGGTCTCCGGCGCCAGCCTCGGGCTCAACACCCTCGGGGAGTACCTGCTCTCGACGCGCATGGGCTTTCACTACCTCGGCGCCCGCGTCGTGGTCGCCGTCGCCGTCAGCCTCCTCTGGAACTTCCCCATGCACCGCCGGGTCGTCTTCCCCAACACCCTGGAGGCCTCGTGATGCGCTCCCCCTCGCACCCCGTCGACCAGCGACCGCAGCTCGTGACCCGCGTCCCCGGCCCCCGCAGCGCCGCGCTCCGGGCGCGCGAGGACGCCCACCTCGCCCCCGGCGTGCAGGGCTACGCCGTCATGGCCGGCATCGCCGTCGACCGCGCCCTGGGCAGCGCCATCACCGACGTCGACGGCAACACCTTCCTCGACCTCATCGGGGGCATCGGGGTCAACGCCCTCGGTCACTCGCACCCCGCCGTGGTCGAGGCCATCCAGTCGCAGGTGGCGAGGGCCTCCGTGGGCTCGCTCACCGCGGAGGCGAGGGTCGAGCTCGTCGAGCGCGTGGCCGAGCACGCCCCGGCGAAGAAGCTCCACCGGCTGCAGCTCTACTCGGGCGGCGCCGAGGCGGTGGAGAGCGCCCTGCGGCTCGCCCGCTGCCACACGGGAAAATACGAGATGGTGAGCTTCTGGGGGGCCTTCCACGGCAAGACCCACGGGGCGCTCTCCCTCATGGGATCGACCTTCAAGGAGGGCCTCGGCCCGATGGTCTCGGGCTCGCATCTGGTGCCCTACGCCGACTGCTACCGCTGCCCCTTGAAGCTCACCCCCGAGCGCTGCGACCTCGCCTGCCTCGACGTGGCCCGCAAGCAGGTGAAGGCCGCCTCCGCGGGCGCCGTCGCCGCCGTGATCGTCGAGCCGATGCAGGGCACCGCGGGCAACGTGATCCCTCCGGACGCGTGGCTGCGCGGGGTGGGAGCGCTGGCGAAGGAGCTGGGCGCGCTGCTCATCGCCGACGAGATGATCACCGGCTTCGGCCGCACCGGGCGCTACTGGGGCATCGAGCACAGCGGCGTGACGCCGGACATCGTCACCCTCGGCAAGGCCTTCGGCGGGGGCTTCCCCCTGAGCGGGCTGCTCACCACCGACGAGATCTCCCAGGCGAAGCCCTGGTCGGCCCCGTCGGGCTCGTCGTCGAGCTACGGGGGCAACCCCCTCGGCGCCGCGGCGGGGGCGGCCGCGCTGCGGGCCATCGACGAGGAGGGGCTGGTCGACAACGCCCGCGCGGTGGGGGAGGTGCTGCTGGGTGAGCTCGCGCCCTTCGTCGAGCGCTATCCCTTCGTGGGCGAGGTGCGGGGGAGGGGGGTGTTCCTGGCGATCGAGCTGGTGCGCGACAAGGCGAGCCGCGAGCCGCTGCCCACGAGCGTCACCCGCGCCATCTTCGACCTCTGCGTGCAGCGCGGCCTGCTCGCCATGACCTACGCCCCGCGGGTGCGACTGCAGCCCGCGCTCACGCTCGACGCGGCCACCGCCCGAAACGCCGCGGGGCTGCTGCGAGAGGTCTTTGACCAGGTCCTCTCGACGGGCCTCTGGAAGCAGGGATGAGCCCCGTCGACCCGGCGTTGCCCGCGTTCGCCCGGGCCCGCCTCTTCCCATGGCTCGCCTCCGCACCCTTCGTGCTCTGGCCGTCGTACGTCCTGTCGCAGGGGGAGGTGCGCTGGGAAATGATCACCGCGATGGTGCTCGTCCCGGCGCTGGCCTTCACCCGGAGAAAGCTCTTCACCGGGCTCTTTCCGCTCGCCCTCGTGGCCTTCCTCTACGACACGATGCGCTTCGTGAAGAACGTCGGGCTCACGCCCGAGCGCGTCCACCTCTGCGACCTCCGCGAGGCGGAGATCGCCCTCTTCGGCGTCGCCGTCGGCGACGGCCCGATGGGCACCCTGCACGACGCCGTCCAGGCGAGGCCCTCGCTCGCCCTCGACGCCCTCTGCGCCATCCCCTACGGCACGTACATCTACGTCGTCATCGGCGCCGCGGTCTTCCTCTACGGCCGCGACTTCCACCGGCTGCAGCGCTTCGCCTGGACCTTCCTGCTGCTCAACATCGCGGGCTTCCTCACCTACCACCTCTACCCCGCCGCGCCGCCCTGGTACTTCCACGCCCACGGCTGCGCGGTCGACCTCGCCGCCCGCGCCAGCGCAGGGCCCAACCTCGCGCGCGTCGACGCGCTCATGGGGGTCGAGTACTTCCGCGGCTTCTACGGGCGCTCGAACGACATCTTCGGCGCGGTCCCCTCGCTCCACGTGGCCTACCCCGCGCTGGTCGCGGTCGAGACCTGGCCCTACCTCAGCCTCCCGAAGCGCGTCGTCGCGGTCACCTACGCCGCCCTCATGTGCGTCGCGGCGGTCTACCTCGACCACCACTGGGTCATCGATGTGCTGGTGGGCCTCGGCTACACCGCCGCGCTGATGTGGCTGCTGCGCCGCCTCTTCCGCCCGCCGCCGGGGTCGCCGTGACCAAGCACCTTCCGCCCTCCGCCCTCTTCACCCGCATCGCGCAGGTGCAGGTACGGCGGGCTCCCCTCATCGCCCTCGTCGCGCTGGCGCTCACCCTCGCGTTTCTCCCCGTGGTGCGCAGCCTCGAGCTCTTCAGCGACTGGACCGAGCTGCTCCCCCGCAGCGCACCGAGCGTGCGCGACCTCGGGGCCGGGCAGCGCCGGGTGGGCGGGCTCTCCACCCTCACGCTCATGCTGGAGTCGCGCGACAACGCCGCGCTCCGACGCTACGCCACGGCCATGGCGGCGCGCCTCGAGGCCCTGCCCCCGTCGCTCCGCGTGCGCCGGGTGCAGTGGAACGTCGGCGACTACCAGCGCTTCGTGCGCGACCACCGCCACCTCTACGCCCCGCTCGCGGAGCTCACCCGTGCGCGCGACGAGCTCCGCCGTCGCATCGAGTACGAGCGCGCCAGCGCCAACCCCGTGTACATCAACCTCGACGACCCGCCGGAGCCCGCCGACGCGCTGGTGGCCAGGGCCCGGGAGCAGATGCGCCGCGTCGAGTCCGAGGCGGAGCAGTTTCCTGGCGGCTTCTTCCTGCACCGGGACGGGCGGCACCTCGCGATGTTTCTCCGGGTCGACCTGCCGAGCGGCGACCCGGCCCGAGGCACCGCGCTGGTCGAGCGGGTGCGCGAGGAGATCAGGGCGCTCCCCCCGGCGGGCTTCGCGCCCGACCTCACGGTGTCGCTCGCGGGCGACCTGCTGGTGGGCATCATCGAGCACCACGCCATCGAGCACGAGCTGGTGGTCGCCACGCTGCTCACCGTGGCGCTCTGCGTGCTGGCGATCCTCGGGCTCTTCCGGCGACCCCGCTCGGTGGTGCTGCTGGGAGGCACGCTGCTGGTGCCGGTGCTCGCCACCTTCGCCCTCGCGAAGCTCACCGTCGGGCACCTCAACACCTCGACGGCCTTCCTCGGCAGCATCGTGATCGGCAACGGGATCAACTCCGGCATCATGTGGCTCGCCCGCTATTTCGAGGAGCGCCGCGCGGGTCGCGAGGTGACCGAGGCCGTCGCCGCGACGCACCAGGGCGCCTGGGCCGGCACGCTCGCGGCCTCGACCGCGGCCTCGCTCGCCTACGGCTCGCTGGTGGTCACGGACTTCCGCGGCTTCCGCGACTTCGGGATCATCGGCGGCACCGGCATGGTCATCTGCTGGGCGATGACCATGGCCTTTCTCCCCGCGCTCACCGCGCTCTGGGAGCGGTGGCGTCCGCTGCCGCCCGGGGCCGAGCGGCCCAACCCCTACGGCGTGCTCTTCGCCCGGGCGGTGAAGCGCTACCCCGTGCCGCTGGCCGCGGGGGCGGGGGCGCTCGGCCTCGCGGGCATCGCGCTCTCGGCGGTGGCCATCGGCCGCGATCCGCTCGACTACAACTTCCGCAACCTCACCTCGGTGCGCGCGGAGACCGACCGGGCCAGCGCGCTCAACGGCATCGCAGGGGAGATCGTGGGGCGCGCCGGGTCGGGCAGCGCCATCGCGGTGCTGGTCGACCGGAGGGAGGACACCGCTGCCCTCAAGGCCAGGCTCGACGAGATGCGAGAGCGGCACGGCGCGCCCTTCGGCGCGGTGCGCACCATCGACGACCTGCTGCCCTCCGAGCAGGCCGCCAAGATCGCGCTCCTGGCCGACCTGCGGCGGCTGATGCTGGAGGCCCGGGAGCACGCCTCGCCGGAGACGCAGCGCGACCTCGACGCCTACCTCCCCCCGGCGACCCTCCGCCCGCTGGTGGACGACGACATCCCCTCCTCGGTGGCCTCGCTCTACACCGAGCGCGACGGCACCCGGGGCAGGCTGCTCTTCGTCGAGGAGAAGCCGGGCGCCTCCATCTGGGACGGGCAGTACCTCGTGGCCTGGGCCGACTCGATCCGTGCGGCGCGCACCCCCGACGGGCGCCGCCCGGTGGTGGTGGGCAGCGCGCCCGTGTACGCAGACATCATCGGGGCCATCTGGCGCGACGGGCCGAGGGCGGTGCTGGCCTCGATCCTGGCCACGGTGGCGCTGGTGCTGCTGTCTTTCGGCCGCTGGCACCTCCGGGCGCTCACGCTGCTGGCGCTGGTCACCGGCGTGGCCTGGATGGGAGGGGCCATGACGCTGCTCCACATCCGGTTGAACTTCCTCAACTTCGTGGCGCTCCCGATCACCTTCGGCATCGGCGTCGACTACGCCGTCAACGTCATGCGGCGCTACCAGCAGGAGGTCGACTCGGGCTCCGCGGGCGACCCCATCGAGGCCGCGGTGCAGGAGACCGGCGGCGCCGTCCTGGTGTGCTCGCTCACCACCATCTTCGGGTACAGCTCGCTGCACACCAGCGCCAACCGCGCGCTCAACAGCTTCGGCCTCGCGGCGGTCATCGGCGAGGTGGCCTGCGTGCTGGCCGCGCTGGTGGCCCTCTCCGCGACGCTGGTGCTGGTCGAGCGCCGCCGCACCCGCGCCCGCGCCGTCAGCTCCCTGGCAGCCTCGCCCGAGGAGCGATCGATGCGAGGCTGTAGCCCCATCCGCCGCTCCCCGGGGTGAGGGTCATCACCGCGGGAGAGACGCCGCCATCGCGGCTCATCCCCTCGGCCCACGCCGAGGCATCGCCGAAGTAGACCTTCACCGTGCTCCTCGCGCCGACGACGTTGGGGATCGCCAGGGAGAAGTCCGAGAGCCCGTCGCCGTCGTAGTCGCCCGCGGTCGAGAGGGCGCTGGCGAAGGTGCTGTCCCCGGTCGCGGCGAAGAGCGTGCGGGCCTCTGCCAGCACGGGGGCGGCGCTCGCCGCGCCCACCGGGGCGCGCAGCACGATCATGCAGGCGCCCACGTAGGCGAGGCCCACCTCGTCGCCGCCGTCGCCGTCGAGGTCGCCGAGGTGGGCCAGGCGCCGGGGCGTCGCGTCGTTCGCTCGGCCGAAGCAGGGCGACGGATCGGTGAAGAGGCTGCTCGACGCGACGCCCGCGGCGCCGCCGTAGAACACCCGGAGACCCGCGGTGCCCGCGACCACCACGTCGCTGAAGCCGTCGCCGTTGAGGTCGCCGCCGCCCGCGACCGCGGCGCCGTAGCCCGCCGTGGAGGAGAGCCCGGTCGAGGCGAGGCTGACGCGGGAGTAGCCCGCCACGCCGCCGGTGTCGGTCGCCAGGAAGAGCTCGGCGGTGCGCCGCGAGGGATAGCCCACCACGAAGTCTCCCCGGCCGTCGCCGTTGACGTCGCCTGCGGTCGAGAGGCTCATCTCGGCCTCCGGGCCGGCCAGCGCCGGGGGAAAGTCCTGGAAGGCTCCGCTCCGCGCCGCCGCCGCGCCACGGTAGAGGCGCACGGTCGCGGTCGAGGGCAGCCCCACGACGAACTCGCCGAGGCCGTTGCGGTCGGAGTCCATCACCGCGGCCATCGGCGCGGGCCCGGTCGTGGCGGACCCGCTGGTCGTGGGCACGAGCTCGGGGGTGCGGTCGGTGATCGCGCCGGTGCCCATGACGAGGTACACGGCCCCGGAGTCGCCGGTGCCGGTCGGGAAGCCGGAGGCCACGCCGAAGTCCTCCCGGCCGTCTCCGTCGAGGTCGCCGAGGCGAGCGCCGCGGCCGAAATCGAGGGTGCGCTGGGAGACCTGCACCGTCGTCTCGAGGGCGCGGCTGAAGCTGCGGCCCAGGGCGAAGGTGCCGCCGTTGGAGGCGCCCGAGCGCGCGGTGATGACGAAGACGTCCGAGGAGCCGTCGCCGTTGAAGTCCCCCGCCTGGCCGATGGCGCGGAAGCGCTGGAGGCCGGTGACGTTGCCAGCGCGCGCGGCCTGCGCAGGGCGCAGGCGGAACGGCCACGCGGCGGAGCGGGCGGTCGCTCCCGAGGGGAGGGAGAGCTTCGCGCGCCACCAGAGGGTGCGGGCGGAGCCGATGGGGCCGCTGGGAGCGCGGATCTCGTCGGCGTCGAGGGAGACGAGGTCCCAGGTGGTGACGCCGCCGAGGGTGGTGGGGGTGGGGGGGATGACCGTGGCGGTGAGCGTCGGGGGGAAGTCGGGGCTGGCGCAGAGCTCGATGGTGCCGGTGGTCCCGGCGGGGACGGCCACGGCGCGAAACTCGAACCAGAGCAGCCGGGTGTTGGTGAGCGCCCCGGTGGTGGGCATGATCTGCTGCGGCGTGGGGAGGACGGGCGCGTCCACGGCCGCATCGACCGGGGCGTCCATCGCGACCGGGACGTCGGTCACATCGGTCACATCGGTCACATCGGTCACATCGGTCACATCGGGCGTGTCGACGGAGGCGTCGATGGAGGCCTCCGGGCGGGTGACATCGAAGAGCCCGGAGGCGTCGAGGGAGCTCTGGTTGGTGATGTCCGGGAGCCTCGCTCGGCTGGCGGGGACGCACGCGCCGTCGACGCAGGTGTAGCCGTCGACGCAGGTGTCGATGCCCACGCAGGCCCTCTGCAGGAACATCGTCAGCAACAGCTTCCGGTCGGGCAGGAAGCCCGTGATGGCCGTGAGCTCGATGCGCCGTCCGGTGTCCACGGTGCTCGCCCTCACGGTGACCCGCACCCGTCGGCTCGCGTCGCCGCTGATGGGCACCAGCCCGAAGGAGAGCGGCAGCGTGTACGCCGCGGGCCTCGGCGTCGGCAGCAGGGTGAACTCCCGCTGGCTGAACACCACCCGCCCCGCCGGGTCGGAGGGATCGGTCACCGAGACCTCGATGCGGTTGAGCTCACGGTCCACCGCGAGGTCGCTGTCGACCACCACCAGGAGCTGCGTCGCCGGCACCTCGCGGCAGCCCGCGACGGAGCCCACCCAGAGCGCGAACCAGAGCGCCCACAGCCTCGTCACCATCGCACCGTCGCTCCCTGCAACACCTGCTGGGTGCTCCCCCCGTCCGGCCCCTGGGTGTCATGGAGGAACACCGCCGCCAGCACCGCCCCCGTCACCGCGACCGCCACCCCGGACCACAGCCACGGGCTCTGGTACCAGGGGTTTCGCAGCGGAGAGAGGGTCACCTCCACCCGCAGGTCGCCCCCCGCGGTCACCGTCACCGGCCGCCGGAAGGGGCGGTACCCATCGGCCTCCACGCGCACCCGGTGGGCGCCCGGAGAGCCCTGCCACACGGTGCTCCCGTGGCCCACGACCTCGTCGTCGATGCTCACCGACGCCTCGGGCTGCTCGACGGTCACCGCGACGCGGCCCGGCACCACCGCCAGGTCGACGCGCCGCTGGAGGCTCTCTCCGGAGCGCAGCGCCACCGTGAAGCGCTGGGTCGTCACCCCGTTCGCGGAGACCTCCACCTCCTGCCGGCCGGGGTCGATGTCGAGCTCCCTCAGCGGCTCTCCGCGGCCCTCGGGGATCACCTGGGCGTTGATGCGCACCTCCGCGTCGGCGGGCGCGAGCACCAGCCGGAGCCGGGCGAGCGAGCGGCCCACCTGGGCCTCGAGCGCGTGGGCGTCGGTGACGAGGTCGGGCTCGGCCAGCACCGAGGGCATGGCGATGCACTCGCGCAGCGCGGCGCGCGCCTCCCGGTAGCGCTCCAGGTGCTGCAGCGCGAGGCCCACGTTGAAGGCCGTGCGAGGGCGGTCGGCGTGCCTCCGCGACTGGCGAAACTCCTCCAGCGCCTGGCTCCAGCGCTCCTGCTGGGCGAGCAGCACGCCTCGGGCGAAGGCCACGCGGGCGAGCTCGACGTCGGAGCTCGCGGCCGAGGTCGCGGCGGTCTGGGCGTGGGCGGAGGCGCCGAGCGAGAGCAGGGCGATGGGAGACAGGAGGGCGATGACGCGCAGGGGGCGGAGCACTGGGGCGGTGGCCTACGGGGTGGTGGCGCCGAAGTCCGTGCGCAGCAGCGATCGGGGCGGCGGGGCGGCGGTCGGAGCGGGCGGCGCCACGGCCACGACCGGGGCCGTGACCCGAGGCGCCAGGAGGGCGGGGTCGACGTGGCGAGCGCCCCTCGAAGCGCCACGCCTCGGCCGCTCGACGGGCGCGACGACCGGCGGATCGGCAGGCGCGGCGACCACGGGCGCGGCGACGGGCGGGGGGAGCACGATGGACGGGGGGAGCACGATGGGGGTCGGGCTCGGGGCGACCGACGGGGGGAGCGCCGCGGCGGGCCTGGCAGGTGGGGGGGAGCCCAGCGCGAGCACGGCGGCGGTGACCGCGGCGGCGGAGGCGAGCGCGGCGGCGACGATCCAGCGGCGAGCGGGGGCCGCGGCGGCGGGCTCGCTCGACGGCGAGGACTCCACCGGCGGAGCAGCGACCGCGAGAGGACCGCCCGGGTCGGTGCTGGCGAGGGCGAGGGGGACGAGCTCGTCCTCGGTGGTGCCGGGGCGTGCGGTGCTGGCCTCGATGGGGCTGACGGGCGTGCGCTTCGAGGCGGCGAGGGCGGGGTCGCGGAGCTCGGGCTCCCACTTCGCTCTCACCGCCGGCGAGGCCATCGGCAGCAGCGAGAGCGCCAGGGCGCGCATGTCGGGGAAGCGCTCGTCGGGGTCGCGGGACATCGCCCGGAGGATGGTCTCCTCCAGCCGGGGGTCGATGTCCGAGGCGCGCATCGAGGGAGGCACCGGATCTTCCAGCAGGATGGCGCTGAGCATCTCGAAGACCGAGGCGCGCTCGTAGGGCAGCAGCCCCGTGCGGCACTCGTAGAGGGTCACCCCGAAGGCGTACTGGTCGCTGCGGGCGTCGACGCTGCGGGCGCTGCGGGCGGCCTCGGGGGAGAGGTAGCAGGGCGTGCCGATGAGCACCGAGGAGCTGGTGAGCCGGGCGACCCTGGGGTCGTTGTGGGCGACGTGGGAGATGCCGAAGTCCACCAGCATGGCGCGCACGCCGCCTCGGGCGGTGCGGGCGAGGAAGATGTTGTCGGGCTTCACGTCGCGGTGCACGACCCCGGCCTCGTGCGCCATCGCGAGGGCGTCGCACACGGGGATCGCCAGGTCGACCAGCTCGGTGTCGTCGATGCGTCGACGCCGGGCGAGGCGATCGGCCAGCGACTCGCCATCGAGGTACTCCATCACCAGGTAGGGGGTGCCGTCGCGGGTGCCCACGTCGCTCACGTCGACGATGTGCTCGTGACGGATGCGCGCCGCGGCCTCGCCCTCTCGCAAGAAGCGCTGCACCGCCGCCACGTCGCAGGACGCCTCCGGGAGCAGCACCTTGATGGCCACGCGCTTGCGCAGGGAGATGTGCTCGGCCTCGAAGACCGCCCCCATGGCCCCGCGCCCGATCTCCCGGATCACGCGGTAGCTGCTGAAGGATTCGCCTGGGGTCAGCATCGGGATGTGACGAGGGCCCCTCACCCAGCGAAGAGCGGCGCGCGGAGCGACTGTCGCACGAGCATCGCGGTCACCGTCAACCCCTCCGGGCGGGGCGCCGCTACTCCGCGGGCGGCTCGGAGGCCCTGCCCTCCCTCGCGAGGGTGTCCCACATGCGGGCGAGGACGAGGTGCGCCACGAGGGTCGCGGCGCCCAGCAGGTCGAAGAGCCCGGCGGGGGACCAGTGGAGCACCAGCGGGGCCGCCACGGCGCACACGCCGCAGATCAGCATGAGCGCGATCCTCGCCCGGCGGGGGATGTCCGCCAGCATCCCCACGCAGGCGCCGACGAGGATCGGCAGCAGCGCGAGCGACTGCTCCGGAGACAGCCCCACGAAGTAGGCGGTGGAGAGCAGGGCGAGGGCGACCACGACGATCCAGCCCAGCGAGCGCAGCCCCTTGCGGTCGACGACGCCGCCTCGCGAGAGGCCGTGCACCGCGGCGGCGCCGACGATGGCCGCGGCGAGCGCGGTGGCGCCGGCGAGCACCCACCACTCGAAGGGCACCAGGCCCGCGTGGATGAGGCCGCCGAGGCCGAGGATGGCCCCGCCCCCGAGGAGCCCGCTGTTGCGGGCCGCGCGGGCGCGGAGCGGCGCCACCGGGTGCGGGTCGTGGCGTCGCCCCAGGTCGCTGAGCCTGGAGACGGCGAGGCGCTCCAGGCTGATGCGGCGGGACGCCTCGCTCACCTCGACCTCGAGGGCCGGATCGGGCGTGGGGAGCTCGAGCAGGTTGGCCTGCGCCGTGAGCACGTCCTTCTGGGCGAGGGAGCGGCGGATGCGCCAGTGCAGCACCTCCGAGAGGCCGCCCTGGGTGTCGGGGCTGTCGGGCCAGCGCTCGACGGCGCGGCGCATCGCGGCGACGCAGGCCTCGTAGTGCTGCATGACGGCCACCTCGTCGCCGGAGTCGCAGGCGCCGCTGTCCGCCACGAGCCGCTCGAAGAGGCCGCGGCCCTCCTCGAGCGCCCGCCTCGCCTCCCGGTGGCGCAGGAAGAGCTCGATGCGCAGTCGGAAGGTCTCCGCGTCAGGAACCCGGTCGGAGGGCTTCGTCGCGGTGGCCTGGTTGGCCAGCTCGGCGAGCTCCTCGGGGGTCTCCTCGGGGTAGTCCACCGGCTCCGAGAGCCACGCCGAGGCCAGCACCGCGCGGAGCGTCTCGCCGCCGTGACGGAGCGACCCGGTGAGCACCTCGTGGAGCACCGCGCCCAGCAGGTAGACGTCGGTGCGCGGAGAGAGCCACGGGCCGACGCCCCGCAGCATCTCCGGCGCCATGTACGCCGGGGTGCCCACGAGGCCGGGAGGCTCGGCGTCGGCGGTCTCGACGGGGAGGTGCAGGGCCGGGCCCCAGTCGATGAGGTAGACCTCGTTCTGCTCGCCGATCATCACGTTCTCGGGCTTGATGTCGCGGTGCAGCCACTGCCGGCCGTGGGCGAAGTGCGCGACGTCGGCGACGCGGCAGAGCACCCGGAGGTTGAAGTCCAGCCGGTCTTCGGTGATGCGCGCCCAGGCGTGGTGCCCGGGGTCGCGCAGCAGCGTGCGCCAGGTGGAGCCCTCGATGCGCTTCATCACCAGCACGGGCTGGTCGTTGTCGTCCCTGCCGAGCGCGAAGACCGGGACGATGCTGGGGTGCTCGAGCAGCCCCATGATGTGCCCCTCCTCGAGGAGGGTCGCCGCCGCGCCGGGGCTGCTGGTGTCTCGCACCCGCTTGATGGCCACGTCCCGGCCGACCGAGCGCTGGCGGGCCAGCTCGATCACCCCCACGCCTCCCTCGCCGAGAGACTCGATCCTCGCGAAATCCCCTTCGTCCGCCGCTCCGTTGAGCATGATGCGCGGCAGCGTGTGCACCCGCGCGGCGGTCTCCTCCTCCGGGGTCCTCGCCTCGTGGGCGCTCCGGGTGATGGTCTGATCGGTGGCCAGCCCCTGGAGGTGCTCGAGCTGGAGGGTCTTGAAGGGGTCAGCGTCGCGCCAGGTCTCGTCGGTCATCGCGTGGGCCCCGCTCAGCGCTTGGATGATGTGAATTCACCCCCCGCGCTGACTCGATGATGCCCTGATAGGTCGACGCGTACGGGTCGACCCAGAGGTGCGTCTCCCTGAGCGTCCGGTCAAGGCTCCTCAGCCGCCGCGGGCGCGTACGTTGCCGCGCTCGTGCGCGGCCGAGACGAGGTGGCGGCTCTGCGGCGAGTCGACCTCGATCGACGCGGGGATGTTGATCGCGTGGTCGGGCTTCAGGTGGTTGGAGGCCCCGCGGGTGGACTTGCGGCTCGGACGCGTGCCCTCGGCGTGGTCTTCGAGCGCGACCGCGGCCTTCGCCCCGGCGCGCTTGTTCTCATGGTGGACGCCCGACTTCTCGACGTACGGAGCGGGTAGCGAGCCGCGCTGGATGTTCGCGTTCTGGTTGGCCAGCTCGACGGACGCCTTGAATGCTTGAGCCTTGGTCGCCATGAATGATCCTCCGCTGTGTGGTGGTGCAGTTGGTGTGCCGGTCACTCCTCCAGCTCGTGCTGGAGCGCCGGCTTCTCGTCGCCGATCTCGGTGAGCGTCGCCTCGGTGAGCAGCAGCACGCTGGCGACCGAGACGGCGTTCTCCAGGGCCGTGCGAACAACCTTGGTGGCGTCGATGATCCCCGACTGGGTGAGGTCGACGTAGGTGCGGCGGGCGGCGTCGAAGCCGTAGGCCCCGGTGCCCGAGCGCATCCGATCGATCACCACGCCGCCGTCGACGCCGGAGTTCTCCGCGAGCTGCCTCGTCGGGGCCTCCAGGGCCTTGCGCAGGATCGCGAGCCCGGTGCGCTCGTCGCCCTCGGCGTCGGTCTCGACGCGCCCCACCGCGTCGGCGGCCCGCAGCAGCGCGAGCCCGGCGCCCGGGACGATGCCCTCCGCCAGCGCCGCCCTCGTCGCGCTGATGGCGTCGTCGAAGGCCTCCTTGCGCTTCTTCAGCTCGGACTCCGACAGGGCCCCCACCCGGATCACGGCCACGCCGCCCGCGAGCCTCGCGAGCCGCTCCTTCAGCTTCTCCTTGTCGTAGTCGCTGGTGGCCTTCTCGATCTGCGCCCTGATCTCCGCGATGCGCGCCTTCACCTCCTCGGTGGGACCGCTGGCGGAGATCAGCACCGTGCGGTCTTTGTCGACCTCCGCGCGCCGCACCCTCCCCAGGTCGGTGAGCGTCACGTCTTCCAGCTTCGAGCCCAGCTCCTCGGAGATCACCCTGGCCCCGGTGAGGATCGACAGGTCTTTCAGCATCTCCTTGCGCCGGTCGCCGAAGCCCGGGGCCTTCACCGCGCAGCACGAGAGCGTGCCCCGGAGCTTGTTGACCACCAGCGTGGCGAGCGCCTCGCCCTCGACGTCGTCGATCACCAGCAGCAGCGGCTTCTGCTGCCTCGCGATGGCCTCGAGCACCGGCAGCAGGTCGTTCATCGCCGTGACCTTGCGCTCGGAGACCAGCACGTACGCGTCGTCGAGCACCGCCATCATCCTCGCCGGGTCGGTGACGAAATACGGGGACAGGTAACCGCGGTCGAACTGCATCCCCTCGACCACCTCCAGCGTGGTCTCGGTGCCCTTGGCCTCCTCCACGGAGATCACCCCGTCGAGGCCCACGCGCTCGACCGCGTCGGCCACCATCTCTCCGAGCGTCACGTCGTTGTGCGCCGAGATGGTCGCGACCTGGGCCTTCTCCTTGCGGCTCTCCAGCGGCCGAGACATCGCTCGGATCGCCGCCACCGCCACCGCCAGCCCACGGTCGAGCCCCCGCTTCAGGTCGACCGCGCTCGCCCCCGCCACGACGTTGCGAACCCCCTCGGCGAAGATCGCGTGGGCCAGCAGCGCCGAGGTGGTGGTGCCGTCGCCCACCACGTCGCCGGTGCGCTCCGCAGCCTGGCGGATCATCCTCGCGCCGAGGTTCTCCTCCGGGTCCTTGAGGTCCATGGCCTTGGCGATGGTGACCCCGTCGTCGCACACGATGGGGTTGCCCCACTTCTGCTCGATGAGCACGCAGCGCGACTTCGGCCCGAGGGTCACCCGCACCGCATCCGCCAGCGCCGTCGCCCCCCGGAGAATCTTCTCCCTCGCCTCCGACCGGAACAACATCCTCTTGTGGGCCATCGGGGGTCAGCCTTCCTCTCGGGCGCCTGCTCCGTCCCATCGCCATTCGCACGACGTGTGCCGCGTCGCCCGTCCCGCTCCTCGCGCGGACCAATCGCAGAGCGTGCACCACGTGCGCGAACAGGGTGCGTAGCGCCCGGCCGGCACCCTGGAATGAGCGCGGCCCCGATGGCTTGTGCCTTGCTCAATGCCCGAGGCGTCATGACACGCGAGCGCATCCACAAGGCGTCGGTGGTCGGTGGGCCCGCCCCCAACCTGTCGGACTACGACGAGGCCTGTCGCACCTTCTCGTGGGAGGCGGCCGCCCGGGCCCTCGACGGACTGCCCGGGGGAGGCGGCCTCAACATCGCCCACGAGGCCGTCGATCGCCACGCCGTCGGGGCCTCCAGCGCTCGCGTGGCGCTGCGCTGCCTCGGGGCCGACGGCGCGGTGCGCGACACGACCTACGCCGGGCTGAGGGCGCTCACCAACCGCTTCGCCAACGTGCTCTCGGCGCTCGGGGTCCTTCCCGGAGACCGGGTCTTCGCGCTGCTCGGGCGCGTCCCGGCGCTCTACGTGGCCGCGCTGGGCGCGCTCAAACACGGTGACGTATTCTGTCCGCTCTTCTCGGCCTTCGGTCCGGAGCCCATCCGGGCGCGGCTCTCGCTGGGCGAGGCGAGGGTGCTGGTGACCACCGAGGCCCTGTTTCGCAGGAAGGTGGCGGCGCTGCTGCCCGCGCTCCCCGAGCTGCGCCACGTGCTGCTCGTCGACGCGAGGGAAGACCCTCCGGGCTCCCCCGGGGTGCACGCCCTGGGGCCGTGGATGGAGCGCGCCTCGGAGGCGTGGACCATCGCGCCGACGAGCCCGGAGACCCCGGCGCTGCTGCACTTCACCAGCGGCACCACGGGCAGGCCCAAGGGCGCCCTCCATGTCCATGGTGCGGTGGTGGCGCACCACGCGACCGCCGCCTTCGCGCTCGACCTGAAGCCCGGGGACATCTTCTGGTGCACCGCCGACCCGGGCTGGGTGACCGGCACCTCCTACGGCCTGGTCGCCCCGCTCACGCACGGGCTCACGTGCATCATCGACGAGGGCGAGTTCGAGGCCGAGCGCTGGTACTCGGTGCTGCAAGACCAGCGGGTGACCAACTGGTACACGGCGCCGACGGCGGTGCGGATGCTGATGCGCGCGGGCGAGGCGCTGCCGAAGCGCTACGACCTTTCGGCGCTGCGCTTCATCGCCAGCGTGGGAGAGCCGCTCAACCCCGAGGCCGTGCTGTGGAGCGTCGCGGCGCTGGGTCGTCCCATCCACGACAACTGGTGGCAGACCGAGACCGGCGGAATCATGATCGCCAACTTCGCCTCGATGGACATCAAGCCAGGGTCCATGGGCAAGCCCCTGCCGGGCATCGCGGCGGCCATCGTGAAGCGCACCCTCGACGGCGGCGTGGCGGTGATCGACGCCCCCGACACCGACGGGGAGCTGGCGCTCAGGCCCGGGTGGCCTTCGATGTTCCGCGCGTACCTGCACGAGGAGCAGCGCTACAAGAAGTGCTTCGCCGACGGCTTCTACCTGAGCGGAGACCTCGCCCGGCGAGACGCCGAAGGGTACTTCTGGTTCATCGGCAGGAGCGACGACGTCATCAAGACGGCGGGGCACCTCATCGGGCCCTTCGAGGTCGAGAGCGCGCTGCTGGAGCACCCCGCGGTCGCCGAGGCCGGGGTCATCGGCAAGCCCGACCCGGTGGCCCTCGAGATCGTGAAGGCCTTCGTGTCGCTCAAGCCCGGCTACGAGGCCAGCGCGGCGCTCCAGCTCGAGCTGATGGGCTTCGCGCGAAAGCGCCTCGGGTCCGCGGTGGCGCCGAGGGAGATCGCCTTCCTCGCAACCCTCCCTCGCACCCGCAGCGGGAAGATCATGCGGCGGCTCCTCAAGGCCCGAGAGCTCGGTCTCCCCGAGGGCGACACCTCCACCCTGGAGGCCGGGGCGTGAGCGCCGCGCCCTCGCTCGACGACGACCTCGCCCGGCTCCGAGGCATGCTCCGCATCCGTCGCTTCGAGGAGCGCGCGGCGGAACTCTACGGCGCGGGCAAGATCCGCGGCTTCCTTCACCTGTGCGTGGGCGAGGAGGCCGTGGCGGTGGGCGTGATGCGCGCGCTCACCGAAGTCGACGCGGTGGTCTCGACCTACCGGGAGCACGGCCACGCGCTCGCCCGAGGGGTGCCCCCCGACCGGATCATGGCGGAGATGTTCGGCAGGGCCGAGGGCTGCTGCCGAGGCCGCGGGGGCTCGATGCACCTCTTCGACGCGTCGCACCGCTTCTACGGCGGCAACGCCATCGTGGCGGGGGGACTGCCCCTGGCGACGGGCCTCGCGCTCGCCGACAAGATGCTGGGGCGACGCGCGGTCACGGCCTGCCTCTTCGGCGACGGGGCGGTCGCGGAGGGGGAGTTCCACGAGTGCATGAACCTCGCGGCGCTGTGGCGCCTCCCGGTGCTCTTCCTCTGCGAGAACAACCTCTACGCGATGGGCACGGCGCTCGCGCTGACCGAGTCGCAGGTCGACCTCTGCGCCAAGGCCCGGAGCTACGACATGCCCGCCGATCGGGTCGACGGGATGGACGTCACGGCGGTCGAGCGGGCCGCCCTCGCGGCGGTGGCGACGGTGAGAGCGGGCGAGGGGCCTCGCTTCCTGGAGCTGGCGACGTACCGCTTCCGGGCGCACTCGATGTTCGACGCCGAGCTCTACCGGGAGAAGCGGGAGGTGGAGCGCTGGAAGCTGCGCGACCCCATCGCCGCGCTGTCGACGCTGATGAAGCTCGGGGGCGCGCTCGACGACGCGGGCTTCTCGGCGCTGGAGTCCGAGGTGGGCGCCGAGCTCGACGCCGCGGTGGCCTTCGCCGAGGCCGGCACGCTGGAGCCCGTGGAGGACCTCACCCGCGACGTCTACGCGACGGAGGCGAGCGATGCCCGGTAGCGACGCGGTGATGGTGCGCACCACCTGGCGCGAGGCCATGCGCTCGGCGCTGAGGGAGGCGCTGCAGGCCGACCCGAGGGTGTTCCTGATGGGCGAGGACGTCGGGCACTACGGCGGCTGCTACGCGGTGAGCCGGGGGCTGCTGGAGGAGTTCGGCCCGGAGCGCATCCGCGACACGCCCCTCTCCGAGTCGGCCTTCGTGGGCGCTGGCATCGGCGCGGCGCTCAACGGCATGCGCCCCATCGTGGAGGTCATGACGGTCAACTTCAGCCTCCTGGCGCTCGACCAGATCGTCAACAACGCCGCGACGCTGCGGCACATGTCCGGTGGGCAGTTCGCGATCCCGCTGGTCATCCGGATGGCGACCGGGGCGGGGAGGCAGCTCGCCGCGCAGCACTCTCACAGCCTGGAGGGCTGGTACGCCCACGTGCCGGGCCTGAAGGTGCTCTGCCCCGCCACGCTGGAAGACGCTCGAGGGATGCTCGCCTCGGCGCTGGCCGACCCCAACCCGGTGATCCTCTTCGAGCACGTGGGGCTCTACAACGTCGAGGGGACGCTGCGCTCCGACGCGGGCGCCGTGCCGATCGACCGGGCCGCCGTCCGCCGCGCCGGGACGCAGCTCAGCCTCATCGCGTACGGGGGAATGATCCCTCGCACGCTCGAAGCCGCGGAGAAGCTCGCGGCGCAGGGCATCGACGCGGAGGTGATCGACCTGCGGGTGCTGCGCCCGCTCGACACCGCCACGCTCGTCGCGTCGGTGAGGAAGACCCGCCGCGCGGTGATCGTCGACGAGGGCTGGCGCAGCGGGAGCTTCGCCGCGGAGATCTCCGCGCGCCTCGCGGAAGAGGCCTTCTACGAGCTCGACGCGCCCATCGCGAGGGTGTGCTCGGCGGAGGTCCCGATCCCCTACGCCCGACACATGGAGCTCGCCGCGCTGCCGCAGGTCGAGGCGATCGTCGGCGCTGCCAGAGAGGTCGTCGGCACCCATGCTTGAGTTCCGCATGCCCTCGCTCGGGGCCGACATGGACGCGGGAACGCTGGTCGAGTGGCGCATCGCCCCCGGCCAGACCGTCACCCGCGGCCAGGTGGTCGCGGTGGTCGAGACCGAGAAGGGCGCCGTCGACGTCGAGAGCTGGCAGGCCGGCGTCGTCGCCCAGCTCCTCGTCGCGGTCGGCACCAGGGTGCCCGTGGGCACGGTGCTCGCCACGCTGGAAGGCGTTGCACCCGCCGCCTCCGTCGCGCCTCCGGCAGCGACCCCCGCGCCGCCTCATCCCGCGCCTCCGCCTCCCGCGCCGCCAGCTCCCGCGGTCTCCGCCGGGGCGCGCCCCCTGGCCTCACCCGCTGCGAGGCGTCGAGCGCGCGAGCAGAACGTCGAGCTCGCCTCGGTGCACGGGAGCGGTCCCCACGGGGAGATCACCGTGGCCGATGTGGAGCGCGAGGCGACGCCCTCGACCCCGGCGCCCCCGGCGACCGGGGAGGCCCTTCCCTCGCCCCCGCCCGCGCCTGCGACCTCCGATCGGGGAGCGGCGATGCGTCAGGCGATCGCCGCGTCGATGACCCGCTCCAAGCGGGAGATTCCCCACTACTACCTGGGCGCCTCGATCGACATGGGTCCGTCGCTCTCGTGGCTGCGCGAGCAGAACCTCTCTCGCCCGGTGACCGCGCGGCTGCTGCCCATCGCCCTGCAGCTCAAGGCCGTCGCGCTCGCCCTCCGCGAGACCCCCGAGCTCAACGGCTTCTGGATCGACGGGGCCTTCCGACCAGGCGTCGGTACGCACGTGGGCGTGGCCATCTCGCTACGCCGCGGCGGCCTGGTGGCGCCTGCGATACACGACGTCGACACGCTGTCCCTCGGCGACGTGATGCAGGCGCTCTCGGAGGTGACGGCGCGGGCGAGGGAGTCGCGGCTGAGAAGCTCCGAGCTGTCCGACCCGACGATCACGGTCACCGCCCTGGGCGAGCGCGGGGTGGAGACGGTCTTCGGGGTGATCCATCCCCCGCAGGTCGCGATGGTGGGCTTCGGAACCACCCTCGATCGCCCGTGGGCCATCGACGGCCTGCTGGGCGTGCGCCCGGTCGTGATGGCCTCGCTCTCGGCCGACCACCGCGTGAGCGACGGGCACCGCGGCGCCCGCTTCCTCGCGGCGCTCGGCGAGCTCCTCCAGCACCCGGAGACCCTATGAACCCCGACGCCATCCGAGAGTCCGTCCGACGTGTCCTCCACGCGATCGCCCCGGAGGCCGACCTCGACTCGCTCGGGCCGGGCACCGACTTCCGCGCCGAGCTCGACCTCGACTCGATGGACTTCCTGCGCTTCATCACCGGCCTGCACGCCGAGCTGGGCGTGGAGGTCCCCGAGGCCGACTACCGCAAGCTCGGCACCCTCGACGGCTGCGTGAGCTACCTCGCGGCCCACGCTCCCGCCGCGAGCCCGCGCTGACCAGGGTGGTTCCCAGGTGGGTGTGGGACGGCGCCGTCGGCCCCCTCACCGCGCTGCCGCGCGCCCTCACCCCCGCGGAGCGGGGGCAAGGGTTCTGCGATGGGTTCGGTGGTGCTCGAACTGGCAGGTCGAGGCGGATCCACGGGCCCGGTTCATCGTTCCCGCTCAGTCGATCGAGCCCTTGCCCCCGCTCCGCGGGGGTGAGGGCGCGCGGCAGCGCGGTGAGGGGGCCGACGCCGTCGTCCCGCGCTCCCGCCGCGGGCACGCCCTGACTACCGCTCCGCCCCGCGCAGCGCCGCGAGCTGCTGACCGAAGCGCCGCAGCTTCGCCAGCGCGCGCCCGTGGACGCTCTCCGGGGGGTACTCCCCCTCGGGCGTCGGCTCGCCCGCCTCCCGCTCGGTCATGAGCGCCAGGGCCTCGTCGACGGTGCGCACCGTCCACACATGGAAGCGCCCCGCTCTCACGGCCTCGACCACCTCCTCGTCGAGCACCAGGTGCACCGCGTTGGGCGCCGGGACGATCACCCCCTGGCGGCCGTCGAGTCCCGCCGCGCGGCACGCGGCGAAGAAGCCCTCGACCTTGCGGGTGACCTCCCCGACGGGCTCGATCTGCCCGCGCTGATCGACCGCCCCGGTGACGGCGATGCCCTGGTCGAGCGGCACATCCGAGAGCGCCGAGAGCAGCGAGAGAAGCTCGGCGAGCGAGGCCGAGTCGCCCTCGACGGCGCTGTACGACTGCTCGAAGGCGAGCGTGCCGGCCAGGGTGAGGGGGCTCCCCCGGCCGTAGGTGCGGGCGAGGTAGCCCAGCAGGATGAGCACGGCCTTGTCGTGGAAGGGCCCGGAGAGGTCCGCGGCCCCGTCGACGCTGAGCAGCGTGCCCCGGCCGGGAGAGACCGTGGCGGTGATGCGCGAGGGCACCGCGAAGCGGCTGTCGCCGAGCTCGACCACCGCGAGGCCGTTGACCTGCCCCAGCACCTCGCCGGCGGTCTGCACCAGCACCGTGCGTCGGGTCATCTCCGCCCGGAGGCGTCGCTCGAGGAGCCCGGAGCGGGCGTGGCGGGCGTGAAGGGCCCGCTCGACGTCGGCGCGCGTCACCTGCGGCCGGGACGCCTTCGAGGCCCAGAAGCTCGCCTCGGTCGCGAGGTCGGCCAGCTCGCCCAGGCGCACGGAGATGCGCTCGCTGTCCCCGGCGATGCGCGAGGCGTGCTCGATGGTGCGGGCGATGGCCCCGGCGTCGAGCGGCAGCAGCGAGCGGTCGCGCACGCAGCGGCTCAGGAAGGCCGCGCAGAGCCGCGTCGCCTCCTCCGACCACGGCACATCCGGGGCGAACTCGACCTTGACCTTGAAGAGGTCTCGGAAGTCCGGATCGAGCTCGAAGAGCAGCTGGTAGACCTCCTCGGTCCCGATCAGGACCACCTTGAGATCCAGCGGAATGGGCGTCGGTCGCAGGGTGGTCGCGGGGAGCGCGGCGCCCCCGTCGCTCGCCTCGATGCGAATCTCCGGGCCCAGCAGCGCGCGCTTGAGCACCGGCCACGCGGCCTCGGTCTGCTCCAGGTCCGAGGCGCGCAGCACCAGGAAGCCGCCGTTGGCCCGGTGCAGCGAGCCGGGCCTGATCTGGAGGAAGTCCGCCACCAGGCCGTTGGCGGTCATGCGGTAGTCGATGCGACCCGCGAGGTTCTCCGGCGTGGGGTGGCGCTCCACGATGACGGGCGCCCCGCTCGCCCCGCCGTGCTCGATCAGCACGTTGACCCGGTAGCGGGCGAGGGCGCCGGCGGTGCTCTCGGCGGCGTCCTCGGCCGCCTCCTCGTCGACCGCGACCTCGTCGTCGTCGCCCGCGACCGGCGCCGGGGTCGCGAAGGACGAGGCCCGCTCGGTGAGGTCGTCGCCCACCCGGGCGAGGTGCGAGAGCAGCTCGGGCTGGTCGGTGTAGTGCCCCCGCAGCTCGGCCAGCATCGGGTCGATGATGCCCTTCGCGGCCTCGCGGTCGAACACCAGCCGGCGCTCGTCCTCCTCGATCTCGATCTGTCGCAGCCGACGCACCGCGGCGCTCAGAGGGAGCTCGAACTGCTCGGTGCGCCGGGTGAGGTCGGCGCGGGCCTCGTCGCTCATGGCGTCGAAGCGCTCCGCGGTGATGGGCTCGCCCTCGACCATGGGCACCGAGGTCACCCGTCCCGGCGCGATGTCGACCCGGAAGCCGAGCTCCCTGGCCGTGGCGCCGAGCTCGTCGAAGACCTTGCGCCGGGTGCTCGCGTAGGCGTCGAGCTCGGCGCGCCGGCGGCGGTCGTGGTCCTCGCTGTCGAGGGCGCGGCGAATCGCGAGGCCCGTGTCCCGGATGAAGGTCTCCATGGCGCGAGCGAAGCCCGCGGCCTGCCCGGCGGGCATCGAGAGCGCCAGGGGCTGGTCGGGCGCGGCGAAGTTGTGGACGTAGACCCAGTCGAGCGGAACCGGGCAGGCCGCCGCGAGCCGGCCCACGTGGGCGTGCACCGTGGTGGTGCGCCCCGAGGCGTTCTCCCCGGCGACGTAGAGGTTGAAGCCCGGGCCCCGCACCTCGAGGCCGAAGGCGAGCGCGTCGAGCGCGTCCTGCTGCCCGACGAGCGCGTCCAGCGCCGGCACGTCCGCCGTCGACGCGAAGGGGAGCGAGGCGACGTCGACCCGGGGTCTCAGCTTGTCTGCCGGGAGCGCCCGGTCTTCTCGCGCGGTGGGTTTCATCGTGTCCGCCGCGACATCACCACGCGCCGCCCGGCCCGCGCAATCCCGGCACGCCGGCTGCTGCATCGGGCACCAGGAGATGCGCCGTGGAGATGACGATGAACCTCGAGAGCCTGGTCGGTGAGATCCAGCGGCAGACCGGCCTCGACCCGCCCGAGCGGGTGCTGCGTCTCATCCGGCGGGTGCTGTCGTCGCTCGACGAGGTGCTGGTCGACGATGAGCTCGCGACCCTGCGGGCCTCCATCCCGGCCTCGCTCCAGGGGGCGCTGGTAGGCCGGGTGGGCCGGGCCCAGTCCTCCGTCGACCGGCTGTTCACCAGGGTGCAGCGCGCCGAGCTGGTGCGTCGGCCGGTCGCCCTCGAGCGCACGGAGATCGTCTGCCGACAGCTCGGCGCCATGCTCCCGCCCGACGTGGCCACCCGCTGGGCGCGCGACCTCCCCCCGCCGGTCGCCGCGCTCTTCCTCAACGCGCCTCCTGCCGGGTACACCTCCGATGCCCCGGCGCCGAGGCCGTCGATCCCTCGACCCGCGCCGCCCCCGTCGACGCTGGCCACCGGGCGCCCCGGCAGCGCTCACCCGGTGAGCGAGGCGCACCCCGAGCGGGCCCATCGCCACTCGGTCGTCAGGGCCGACGATCCCCACGCCGACACCCGGCTCTCCGCCAGCCGGGGGCTTACCCAGGAGCGAGCCCACGAGACGCTCGCCGAGGGGGACGCCCGCTCCGCGAGGCCGCTCTCGGAGGCCCACCCCGAGCAGGGCCCCAAGCCTCGCTGAGGGGCTCACGAACACCCATACGAGCGCACTGCACCACGTTCGCGCACCGTGTGCGCGGCGCCACGGAGGCCATCGCCCTGACGGGGCCTCGACCCCGGAGTCGCCTGCGGGCACTGGCATACGAAGTGAACCTCCATCGGGTTGTGAAGAAGCTCCAACACCAGATGCGCGGGATGAGGGAGGGCGCCATGAGCTCCTCGATCGTGCGAGAGCACATCACGCTCGCGGTGGCGGGCGTTCACCTCAAGGGCGACCTCGCGCTGCCCGCGCAGGCCTATGCGCTGGTGGTCTTCGCTCACGGCAGCGGCTGCAACCCGAAGAGCCACCGCAACCGCGACATCGCCAGGGCGCTCGAGCACGCGGGCTTCGGCACGCTGCTGCTCGACCTGCTCACGGCCGACGAGGAGACCGCGGAGCACGAGGCGATGGCTCGCTCCTTCGAGGTCGAGGCGCTGGCCTCGCGGCTGGCTGACTCGACCGACTGGCTGGGCGCGCAGGCCACGACGCGCTCGCTCTCCATCGGATACTTCGGCGCGGGCACCGGCGCCGCGGTGGCGCTCACGGCCGCGGCCGAGCGTCCGATGGCGGTGCGGGGGGTGGTCTGCCAGGCGGGGCGCACCGACCTGGCCGCCGCGGCGATGCCTCGCATCGAGGCCCCGACGCTGCTCATCGCCGACAGCGACGACCCCACCGGGCTGGAGCTCAACCGGGAGGCCATGACGACGCTGCGCTGCGAGCGCGGGCTGAGCCGGGTCGCGGGCGCGTCGCACCTGCTCGCCGAGCCGGGCTCCCTCGAGCGCGTGGCGTCGCTGGCGGCGGAGTGGTTCGAGCATCACCTGCCGAGGCAGGGGGTCGCGGTGAAGGCGTGGGGGCCAGGGGGGCCTGCGCACTGCGAGTCGTTCCGTCCGGCGCACCGGGGGCACGGGGTCTGAGCCCGGCGGTCGTCGGTGCTCCGTGGCCCACCCGCTGCAACGGGATTGGCAATCATGGGTGCCGCGATGTCGTCGAGGAAGCAGAGCCCGCCTGGTGGCGGATGGTGGCTCGTGGTCGCGGGCCTGGCCGCGGCGCTGCTCGGCTGCGTCGCTGCGGTGCGCGGCACCTATGGCCCCTACGACACCAGCCAGTGCTACTGGACCTGGGTCGACGACGGATACGGCGGCTACGAGCAGCTCCGTTGCTGGAACCCCAACCTGAGCGGGTATTACCAGTACTCCTACGGCGGCAACTACGTGCGCCGCTATCCATCCTGGTACAGCGGACATCGGGTGGTGGTGGCGCCTCCGCAGGTGGGCATCGTGCAGCCGCGAGGCGTCGTGGTGGTCCCGCCTCCCATGGCGAGGCCCGGCGGCATGCACGGCGGTCCGATGCCCCAGGCGGTCCCTTCTCCGCGCTGAGCCGCGACGATACGGAGAGCGAGCGAGGCCTTTGATGAAACACGCCTATGTGAGTCTGATGTGTGGTGGGGATGCCTATGAGCCCGGGGTCGAGACCCTGGGTCGCTCGCTGCGCGCCACAGGCACCCATGTCCCACTGGTGCTCCTTGTCACACCCGATGTGTCGCCGGCCGCGAGGGCGCGCCTGGCCACCGCGACGGGCTGGGATCCCCGGCTGATCGAGCCCATCGCCAACCCTTCGGGCGACGGGGAGCTGCTCTACGCGCGCTTCCGCAACACGTACACCAAGCTCCGGGCCTTCGGGCTGGAGGACATCGAGAAGGTGGTGTTCCTCGACGCCGACACGCTGGTGCTTCAGAACATCGACGAGCTCTTCGAGCGCCCCGCCTTCGCCGCGGCGCCGGACTTCTTCCTGCCCAATTGCTTCAACTCCGGAGTGATGGTCATCGAGCCCTCGAAGGCGCTCTTCGACTCCATGGAATCGAAGCTCCTCCAGCGGAGAACCTACGACGGAGGCGACCAGGGCTTCCTCAATGACTTCTATCCCGACTGGTGGTCCATGGACGTCGGGCACCGGCTCGAGGCGCGCTACAACCTCCACCATTTCGTGTACCAGTTCATGACCGCCCACGCTTCGGTGAAGTCGGTGGTCAACGACGTGAAGATCATCCACTACACGCTGCAGAAGCCGTGGCTCAACCCCACGGTCACCGGCGCGTCGGAGATCTGGTGGAACCGCTATCTGGAGCGCCATCCCGAGCTCGACGGCCCCCTCCGCCGCAAGCTTCACGCGCTGGAGGACTGGACCTTCGACAGCCTGGTGAGCACGCTTGGGGGGGCCTGAGACACCGAGAGCGCCCGTGGGCATGTCACTCACGACTCCCCTTTCTACATCGTTGGAGGCTGTGCCATGCGCAGGCTGTTGATCCTGTTCGTCGTGCTCATGTCGGCCGCGTCTTCGGGCTTCGCCGAGCCACGGGCCGGTCAGGCGATGCCGGCCTTCTCGGTGGACGACCTGGAGGGCACGAGGCACACGCAGCGCGACCTGCTCGGCAGCTACACGGTCATCTGCGCGCTGACCGACAAGGACAGCGGCCCGGCGGTGGAGGCGTGGTGGCGCCCGCTGGAGATCGCGATCCCGGCGAGGACGCCGATGCTGACCTTCACGGCGCTCGACATCTTCGGCCTGGTGCCGACCGGGACGATCCTGTCACAGGCGCGAGAGCGCACCCCGAGGCCGCAGTGGCGCCAGGTGTGGTTCTCCCGCGACGGGTCCTTCGCCGAGAGCCTCGGGCTGGAGAGCGACGAGACCCCGTGGGTGTTCGTGGTCGATCCCCGCGGTCGCGTGGTGGTGAGCATCCACGCGGCCTTCAGCCCGGCGGGCCTGGCGCGCGTGGTCGGGGCGATCCCCCGGTCGCCGACCCAGATGCAGCCCGTGCCCGACGCCGGGGCGCCGCCCGCTCCGTAGCCATCTCCCTCTCATACTGAGTGGTTGTCAGTATTGCCGCCTTCGATGCTGGTGATCAGTCCTTTCAAGGCGCCGCTGCGCCCGTTGCCGCGCCCTGAAGGACCATCGCTTCTACACATCTCGCGGCCTGGGGTACGGCGTGCGGCCTCTGCATCGTCGTGCAGCGCCTGACCCCAGGCAACATCAGGTGGTCACCTTCGCGCGACGCGAAGGTTGCATGGGTAGTCGCGGTCGCGGCCCGCTCGGTAGACCGTCGCGCCCGCCCGCACCGTCGCCCGCACCGCACCGCACCGCACCGCGCTTCCCCGTTCCCCTTGCAACCTTCGCGTCGCGCGAAGGTGACCACCTGATGTTGCCTGGGGTCAGGCGCTTCACGACGATGCAGAGGCCGCACGCCGTACCCCAGGCCGCGCTGTCGAGATGTGTAGAAGCGATGTTCCTTCAGGGCGCGGCAACGGGTGAAGCGGCGCCTTGAAAGGGCTGGGATGCTGATGATGTTTGGGTTCAGATCGCTCGTTTGACGCTGGGGTTCGCGCGTTGGCGCTCATCCCAGCGTCAAACGAACGACTTGTCCAATGAGAAGCTGACCGAACTCAAAGCGGCAAGATTGACAGCGGATCGGTATCATCCCTGACAGACGACGACGCCCTCGAAGGCCCTCAGGGAGATACGCGACTCCGAAGGGTCCATCGCTCCTCGCAGGGTGGAGAAGACGGTGCGGTCGGGGAGCGCCGGCAGCTCGACCCTCGCCTCCCTCGACGAGAAGTTGAGGAACACCTCCGCGACCTCGGCCCGCTCTCCCTCGCCGTGTCGTCGTCGGTACGCGACGACGGCGAGGGGCACGCCCGCCGGGCTGAGGAGCTCGAGCGAGCCGGCCTGGAGCGCGAGGCTTCGGTTGCGCATCGCGAGGAGCTGCCGATAGCAGGAGAGGATCGAGTGGGGGTCGTTCTCCTGGGCGGCGACGTTGACCTCGGCGCTGTTGGGGTGCGAGGCGAGCCACGGGCTGGAGGCGTGGTGGGTGAACCCCCCGTGGGGGCCGTGGTGCCACTGCATCGGGAGGCGGGACTCGTCGCGGTTGAGCAGGATGCCCGAGCGCCGCAGCCGTCGGGCGACCCAGTCGGGGACGAAGCGGAAGTGCGTGGCGATGGGGTCGAGCCCGTGCACGGCGGGGATGTCGTGGTGGTGCATCCCGATCTCCTCGCCGTAGTAGATGAAGGGCACGCCGCGCGCGGTGAGCTGCAGCGTCGCGAGGAGCTTGGCCTTGCCGGCGTGGTTGCCGAGCCGGAGGATGCTCCGCGGCCGGTCGTGGTTGCCGAAGACGTAGGTGGGGAAGAAGGGCTCGGGGAATTCCCGCTCGAACTCGGCGATCATGGCGCGCACGCCGGGCCCGGAGAACGGGGCGCGCATGGACTTGAAGAGGAAGACGAGGTGCAGCCCGTCGGCGTCCTCGCCGCAGTAGCGGCGCAGGGTGTGGGGCGCGCCGAAGACCTCCCCGACGAGGAAGCGGGGAGGCCCCGGGACGGCGTCGACGACCGCTCGTAGCTCGCGGGCGAAGGCGAAGGTGTCGGGGTGGTCGATGGTGTGGCGGGTCTGCTGGAAGAACCCGTCGGGGTTGTCCTCGCTCGGAACCGGCCTGAACGAGAAGGGGTTGTTGGTGAACGCGGCGTCCTTGAAGAGGGCGTTGAAGATGTCGAGACGCAGCCCGTCGACGCCCATGGAGAGCCAGTGGCGGACCACGTCCAGCATGGCCTCCTTCACCTCCGGGTTGCGGTAGTTCAGGTCGGGCTGGAAGGGCAGGAAGCTCGCCCAGTACCACTGGTCGGTCGTGCGGTCGTAGTGCCAGCCGCGTCGGCCGAGCATGGAGCGCCAGTTGTTGGGAGGCTCCCGGCCCCCCGGAGAGCGCCCGTCGCGCCAGAGGTAGTAGTCGCGCCTGGGGTTGTGCTTCGAGCTCTTCGACTCGACGAACCACGGGTGCTCGTTGGAGGTGTGGTTGAGCACCATGTCGAAGACCACCCTCATCCCCCGCTCATGGACCTCCTCGATGAGGGCGTGGCAGTCGTCGAGCGAGCCGTACTCCGACGAGATGCCGAAGTGGTCCCGGATGTCGTACCCGAAGTCCGCCTGCGGGCTGTCGAAGAAGGGCGAGAGCCAGATGGTCTCGACCCCGAGGTCGCGCAGGTAGTCGAGCTTGCCGATGACCCCGCGGAGGTCGCCGATGCCGTCGCCGTTGGTGTCGGCGAAGGAGCGCGGATAGACCTGATAGACGGTCGTGCGCTTCCACCACGGCAGCTCGCTGGCGTGGTGCGAGGTCTTCGGACGCTGCGCGAGGTCGGGCGAGAGGGTGTGGTTCACGGGTCAGGCTCCGCTGCGCGCTTTCGCAAATCGCGCGCCGACCGCCGCAGGGGACTACGGGCGCTCGCCGGGGTCCAGCTTGTCCTGGGTCCTCGTCTCGAAGTCGCTGGCGTCGTGCCGCTCTCGCAGCTGGCTCTCGGGCCTGCCGAAGGTGCGGTTGACCATGCGCCCGCGCTTCACCGCCGGGCGCTCGGCGATCTCGCGGGTCCAGCGGTTGACGTGGGCGTAGCTGGCGGTCTGGAGAAACTCCGCGGCGTCGTAGATGTGGCCGGCGGCGAGCGCGCCGTACCAGGGCCAGATCGCGATGTCGGCGATCGAGTACTCCTCGCCCGCCATGTAACGGTGCTCCGCGAGGTGGCGGTCGAGCACGTCGAGCTGTCGCTTGACCTCCATGGCGAAGCGGTCGATGCAGTACTCGATCTTGACCGGCGCGTACGCGTAGAAGTGGCCGAAGCCGCCGCCGAGGTAGGGGGCGCTGCCCATCTGCCAGAACAGCCACGAGAGGCACGCGGCGCGCTTCGCGGGATCGGTCGGGAGGAAGGCGCCGAACTTCTCCGCCAGGTAGAGCAGGATGGCGCCAGACTCGAACACTCGGGTCGGCGGCGCGGTGCTGTGGTCCATCAGCGCAGGGATCTTCGAGTTCGGGTTGACCTCGACGAAGCCGCTCCCGAATTGCTCGCCCTCGCCGATGTTGATCAGCCAGGCGTCGTACTCGGCGCCGCGGTGGCCGAGCGCGAGCAGCTCCTCGAGCATCACGGTGACCTTCACGCCGTTGGGCGTGCCGAGCGAGTAGAGCTGCAGCGGGTGACGCCCGACCGGCAGCACCTTCTCGTGCGTCGGACCGGCGACCGGGCGGTTGATGTTGGCGAAGCGGCCGCCGCTCTGCGAGTCGGGGCTCCAGACCTTGGGGGGCACGTAGTCGGTCATCGGGGTTGAGTATCCATTCGTGGGAGGGACGCTGGCCGAGGATGTACCGCGTCCTGCGCCGCGGCACGCCCACCGGTGGTGGGCCGCGACGCGCGCTTCGTTCGGGGCGGCGAAATCGTCACCGGGCTTCGTAACGCCGCGGGTACCTGATGCGAAACAACGCGCAGGAGGCTATTTCCGCCGGAGACAAGTGAATGGCTCGGTCGAACCGACCCCCGTGTCGGATCAGAACCCGACGAGCCAGGAGGATCCGCACCTGATGCCGCCGACTCCCCTCGACGATGCCACGATCCGAGAGCTCGAGCCGTTTCTGCTACGGCTCGCGGGGCGTGCTGTTCGTGACGCCGTGCTCGCGCACGACATCGTCCAGGCGACCTTTCTCTCCCTCCTCGAGCCGACGTCGACCTACGACTCGAGCCGGGGGATGGTGCGCAGCTACCTCGCGGGCGTGCTGATGCGAAAGGTCGCGGACCACTACCGTCGCCAGCGGCGACTTCGACGAGGCCGCCGACGGGCTCGATGAGCGGGTCGCCTTCGACCCGTCGCGGGCGATGCACCCCATCGACCGATCGAGGGCGATGAGCGTCATCGATCGGGCGCTCTCGCGGCTGCCCGACCAGCAGCGCCTCGTCGTGCTCGCCTGTGACGTCGAGCAGATGGACCGGGCCGAGGCCGCGAGCTCGCTGGGCATCACCGAAGGCAACCTCCGGGTGCTGCTGCACCGCGCCCGCCACGAACTGAGAAAGGCCCTCGAAGATGCTAAAATGCGATGAAGTCGAGCGCATGCTGAGCGACTACGAGGACGGCGCGCTCCCGTTCTCGAAGATGGTCGCGATCCGCTTGCACCTGATGATGTGTCGGCGGTGCCCGGCCCTCGAGCGCTCCCTCCGGGAGACGATCGACGTGCTGCGCGCGATGCGCGACGAGCCGATCAACGAGGGCGTCGACCCCGAGGGCAGCAAGGGCGAGTAGGCCGTACCCCGCGTGAGGTGAGCGCCGAACGGAGCGCAGCCGGCACCGACGCGAGGACGATCTCGCGTAACGGATGAGCGTCCCGTCCGAAGTGGAGGCGAAGAAACGATCCGGCGGCGCGGCTGCGGCGAACGGATCCCACCAGCGGGAGAGTCGACCATGAAGAAGATCAACGTTTCGCGAGCGGCGATGGCGGGCCTGGCAGGTACGGCGGCGATGACGATGCTGATCCTCGCGGCGCCGCGGATGGGCCTCCCCCCGATGAACATCGGGCACATGCTCGGCTCCGTGATGGGCGGCATCGACGCCCTCGGGTGGATGGCCCACGTGATGATCGGCGTGGGTCTCGCGATGGGCTACGCCGTCGCGGCGCAGCGGCTGCCCGGGCGAGGTGCGCTCCGCGGGGCGCTCTTCGGGGTCGCTCCGTGGCTGATGGCGCAGCTCGTCGTGATGCCCATGATGGGCGCCGGGCTCTTCGGGGGCTCCGCCCTCGGCGCGATGGGAAGCCTGATGGCCCACCTTCTGTACGGCGCGATCGTTGGCGCGATCGTCGACGCCGAGCCCGTCGCGGCGCCGCACCCGCACGCCGCGTAGTCACCCGGTCCGTCGAGACGGCATCGCACCATCACGGGGGCCGCTGCGCGCGTCGCAGCGCCCCCGCCGCGCGTCACGAGGACGGCGGCTGCCCCGTTGGGCGCTGCGCGTTGATGCTCCAGTCGTAGTCGACGAAGTCCACGGTGTAGCCCCGCGGAATCTGGTCACCCTCCGCGCGGTAGCGGTTGATGAAGGTGATCCGATCGCCGTCCGCCCGACCGAGGGAGCGCTCGGTCTCGGCGAAGTCCTGCGCGTACCAGTCGAAGATCTTGGAGAGCACCACCCTGCGCGCCGCCGGGTCGACGCGCACGTTGCGGGCCTCGTTGCAGAAGCGCCGCGCCTCGCGATCGAGCTGGGCGTCGAGGCGCTCTGGCGTGAAGGCCTCGTTGGGCAGCCGAGGGCACCCGGCCGACGCGCAGTTGAGCGCGAAGTGCACCCGGGCGTCGCGAAAGGCCGCGCGCACCCGATGGTCCTCGAGGTCCTTGAGGTTGATCTCGGCGCCGTCGATCACGTAGCGGGTGCTGTAAAAGAACGACAGCCTGACGGGGCCGATGTCGCTCCGCGGGGCGCGGTCGATGACGTTGCGCCAGACGCTCGCGTTGTAGGCCGCGATGAAGAAGGCCTTGCGGTGGTTCTCCGTCGGGTAGAGCTCGGGGCGCGACGAGGGACCGGCCTGCGCGACGAAGGCCAGCACCCGGTCGAGCGCGGCTCGCTCGCGCCGGAGGCCGCGATAGTCCACGAGGCCTCGACCCTCGGCGTCCACGAAGCGGCGCAGCAGGAGGTCGTAGTCCGAGAAGGGGAAGGACGTCGCGCCCTGAAGCGCTGCCCGAGAGAGCACGACTCGCGGCGGGACGGTGTGCTTGGAGCCGAGCGCCACGGCGGCGCTTCCGATCGCGAGGGCGACGCCGCAGGCCACCAGCCACCGGATGCGGCGAGGCGACGTCCTGGAAGCAGTCTGGGTCATCTGCGCGCTCTCCCTGCGGCGACACTGCCGGCGGAGGTGTTTCGCTGGGACCTCCGATTCGTTTCAACGATCTCGCCGCTCGCGATTCTCGATCCATCGCCGTAACGCCGGGGCCGTGGCGGCGAACTGGCGGGGCAACGATCCGAACAGCGTGCGACCGCGCCCCGTGGCGCAGCGCGCACATCTCCCGGCGTGCCTCCAACACAAGGTGAATCCCCATGAAGACCGATCTGCGTTCGAGCCTCGTGCTCATGGTCTCCGCGGCGCTCGGCGGAGGCTCCCTCGCGGGCTGCGCCTCGACCCCCCACCCCGTCGCCGCGACGCCCGCCTCGGGCGCGATGCACGGCAACGGGCAGGCGGGCTCCTGCGGCGCCTCGGCCACCGCGACCCCTGCGACCCCCGCGAGCGCCGGCGGTCAGGCCGCGTCGTGCGGCGCCGCCCGGCCGGCGAACCCCAGCGGCGGTCAGTGACCGTCGGGCTGGGCGCACTCGTCGCCGAGCACGAAGGAGACCTTGCGGAGGCCCTCGCCCTTGAAGGGCTCATGCCACAGGAGCTTGCCGTCACTGGCCTCGAAGCAGGCGGCCTCGCCGCTGTTCCCCACGAACAGTAGCCCGTGCGAGAGGAGCATCGTGCCGCTCTCGACGCGCCCGGGGAGCGCGCTCTTCCACTTCAGCTCGCCGGTGCGCGAGTCGAGGCAGTGGAGCGCCGAGGAGAGGACGAAGACGTGGGGCCCATGCACCGCGACACGGCCGAGGCCCACGCCCGACGGGACCGGGTCCAGCGCGGCGCGCCACTGCTGTTCGCCGGTGCGCGGATGGAGGCCGAAGACCTTGTCACCGAGGACCACGACGAGGACCGGAGGGAGGGGCTGATCGGGGCTCATCCCGCGAGGCTCTCACGGAACACGGCCGCCGTTGCGTGGCGGCGCCGGCACAGGTCGAGAGGCCTGAGCTCATGGGGCGATCGTACGTCGCCCGCGATCGGCCTGCGGTGCTCCCGTCGGGGTCACTGTCGGGTTCTTGATGGGACGGGTCGGCACGCGACACGCTCCCTCGATGGCGACGAGCAGGACGAAGAAGAAGACGGCCTCTGCGGCGCGGATGCGCGCGGTGGCGGGGGCGCTCACGCATGAGAGCGCGGCCGATCGGGCGCGGCTCGACGGGGTGTTGAAGCGCATCGAGGCGCTGCGCTCCGACGAGGCGAAGAACTGGGACGCGCTCTGGGAGGCGGTGGCCGAGGTCATCGATGCGGAGGGGGCGCTCTGGCGGGCGCGCTTCGGGTCGGTGCGGGCGTTCTTGAAGGCGCACCTGCCGGGGGAGAGCGAGCGCACGGCGAAGCGCAAGGCGATGGTGGCGGTGAGCTTCTCGGCCGCGGACGAGGTGCGGCACGGGGTGGCTTTCCTGGAGGAGGCGGCGCTGTACGCGCAGGCGCTGGCCGGCGCGAAGCGACCGCCGCGGGCGATCAACCTCGATCGGCTGAAGGTGCCGGTGGTCACGAGAGACCGGGATCATCGGTCGAAGAGCGCGAGAGAGAGCTCGATCGAGGAGCTGCGGGCGGCGCGGCGCAAGCTGGAGGGCGGGGCGAAGCGGGTGAAGGCGTCGCCGTGGGAAAAGGCGGTGCGGTCGGCGATCGGCGCGCAGAAGGAGCTCGCTGGCGTGAAGGTGAGCGTGCGCGGCGAGGAGGTGGGGCTGTCGGGGATACCGAAGGGTGCCGTGAAGAAGCTGGGCGCGGCGCTGGTGAAGTTCCGCGCGCCGGAGGAGTGAAGGAGGCGGGAGGAGAGCAGGGGGAGGAGGGGACGAACGGCATCCGTGCCGTTCGGACGGCATCGATGCCGTTCGTGGGCGCCACGCTCTGACCAGTGGATCAGGGAGGGAGAATCAGCGGGCTCGGGCGCGACGACGGATGCCGACCAGTGCGAGCGCCGCCAGGGCGATGAACCCGCCGTTGCTGGCGCGGCCCGGCGTTCCGCCGACGTCGCAGAGCGCCCCGCCGTCGTCGGGCGGCGTTCCCGCGGCCGGGACGTCGGCCGGGACGTCGGCGGTGGTCGCGTCGGTGGTACCGCTGTCGACCGCTCCGAGGTCGGCGCCCACCGGGCGATCGACGGCCACGTCGTGGACGCCAACGCCCGCGTCGGGACTCGTCGGAACGTCGATGACATCGCTCCCGAGGGTGGCGTCTCCGGTGGCGCCCAGGTCGGTCACGGGAGCGCCCGCATCGGTCTGAACGTCGACCGGCACCGGCGCGTCGACCGGCCCCGGCGCGTCGACCGGCACCACGCCGACGTCGCGCGGGACGTCCGGGGCGGCGCCCGCGTCGACGGGAGGACCCCCCGCGTCGGCCGTCACGACGCCGTCCTCGCGGAAGTACACCGCGCGCACCTGCTCGCCCGCGAGGTCGGCGTCGAAGGCGTTGAAGAGGAAGAGCGTGCTGCCGCGGCCGTCGGAGGCCATCGCGACCGGCGGGGCGATGAGCGGCTGCGAGGCGCCGCCCGGGATGATGACGAAGGACGTCGCATCGAGCACCGCGCCCGCCGGGGAGACGCGGGCGGCACGGAGGGAGGTGTCGGGGTAGCCGGGCCAGGCCACCACGAAGCTGGCGCCGTCGAACACCACGCCGGGGGTGAGGGGCCGCGGGACAGGGGTCGAGTCGGGCGCCCAGACGCCGAGCGAGACCCGGGCGCCGGGGCTGCCGTCGAGCCCGATGCGGGCCACGCGCACCTCGTTGGCCTCGGTCCAGGCGAGGAGGTAGGCGCCCCCGCCGTAGGCGAGGCGAAACGTGCTGACATTGCCGAGCGACGACAGGTCGCGGGCAGGGGTGTCGAGCAGGTCGCCGTCGCGGTTCATCCGGCGAAGGAAGAGGGGCGCCGACGAGAACTGGGTCCCCAGTCGGTAGACGAAGGTGAAGTTCGTCCCGTCGAAGGCAGCGGCCGACCCGATCGGGGACGTGGCGAAGCACACCGGCGCGGGGTCGAGGTTGGCCCAGGAGGCGTCGAGGCGAGTCGCGCACCCTCCCCTCAGAAACAGGCGCTGGGTGTCCCCGCGAACGACGGTGCTCGTGGCGTCGCTCCCGGTCGCGGTCACATTCACACTCACCGGGGCGCCGCCCGTGCGCGCGACCAGGTCGATCGCCTGGCGCTCGTACCGGCCCGAGCCGGCGGGCCAGCGGAAGGACTGGGCGCGGGTGCCCTCGTGGAAGAGCCCGAACCCGCCGCGCGTCCCAGGCCCCACGGGGACCTCGATCGGGGGGACGTCGACGATGGCTCCGGAAGCGCTGAGCCGGGCGAAGGATTGCGTGGGCGCGCGGCCGTCGGCCGGGTGGAGCTGATACCAGGAGGCCACGAAGGCGGAGCCATCGGAGTCGACCGCCGCGCCCTCCGGGGGGCTGTAGCCCTGCACCACGGGCCACGGGGAACCTGTCTGCGCGCCGAGGGAGTCGTAGCGGGTGACGGCGCTGCCCATGGTGAAGAAGCCGCCGCGGCCGGGGACGATCGACGCCTCGCCGACCGCGTCCAGGCGTCGAGGCGTCGCGTCGAGGCGCGCGCCCGTCGCGTCGAAGCGCACGACCTGCCGGGGGACCAGCGTCGAGGCGCGGCAGAGCTGGACGTAGTGGCTCCCGTCCCACCACAGGTCCATCGGGCCTTCGGCCGCGTTGATGTCCGAGTGGTAGGCCAAGGGGGACAGGGGGGCGAGGTCGGCGTCGAAGAGCTGCGTGTACCAGCCCGTCAGGCGCGAGCCCGAGGCCGTGGCGTACCAGCTCATGAAGACCCGCGTGCCGTCGGTCGCGACGCGCACGCTCGAGCGCGCCGCACCGGCGACGGAGAGGGCCCGACCCCCGGGGTCGAGCACGCGCCCGTCGGCCATCACCCGGGCCGCCACGACGTTGGTCGGCGAGCCGGCGATCTGTTTCGTCCACGCCACGATGAAGCGGTCGGCGAGGGCGACGACGTGGGCGCCGCTCGTGGCGGGGAAACTGCCGACGGGGAGGGGAGCGGGATCGAGGAGGCGACCGTCGGTGTCCACCCGCTGGACGGAGACGGCGGAGTTGGGGTCCGCGAGCGGGACGTGGAGGAGGTAGACCGCGAGGCAGGTCGACGTGGAGCAGGCGAGCTTGAGGGTGTTGTAGTTCGAGAGGGGCGGCGAGCGGTCGGGGCGGAGCACGATGGGCGAGCGGTCGATCGAGACCCCCGAGGGCTGGAGGCGCGCGGCGACGAGGCCGTACTGCCATGTCGCGGCCGCGACCATGACGCCGGACCCATAGGAGGCGCTCGCGTACTCCTGCGGGGAGCCGTTGTTGAGGAAGCTGATCAGGCCGGTCGCAGGAACGCCGCGGAACGACCTCGGGCTGGGCACGCCGGACGGGTCGTAGGCCTGGACGGTGATGGCCCCGATGCCCGTGCCGCGGACCCGCGTCACGCCGAACAGCAGCGCGGACGTGTCGGTCTGGGTCACCCGCTGGGTGCCCATCTCCAGGGCGCCCGTCCCCGCGTCCGGCTGCGACGGTGTGAGGGGGATGACGGCGGACACCGTCGGGTCGAGCACCGCGGGGAAGCGGCTGCGCGTGACGACCTCGTCGGGGACGTCGAGCGCGATGCGGTCGCCCGTCCAGCGCGCGGGCACGGCGGTACGAACGCCGTCCGCGTCGACCCAGGTGGCGTGCGAGTAGCGCACGAGCGATCCGCCCGGGGTGCGCAGCCACACGCCCTCCGCGTCGGCGTGATCGAGGCCCGCGCCGCCGAAGATCACGCCCACCGCCACGCGCCCGTCGTCGGGTCGACGGGCGTAGCGCCACGACTGCTCGGCGCCGACCGCCGTCGGTTGCCAGCGCTCCTCCACGCCGCCTGCGTGGGCGAGCGCGACCCCGCCCACCGCGTCGGCCGCGGCGCGCGTCACGGCGCCGAGCCCGATCGTCGTCACGGGGAGCGGACCCACGGACGACGACTGCCAGCGCAGCGTGACGCCTTCCCCCCGCGGCTCGATACGCAGGTCGCGCGTCGCCGCCTCAGGAGTCGGCAGCGCGAAGGACGGGGACACGGACGCCGCCGTGGCGACCGGCGTCGGCGCACCGGGAGCCTCCTCTGCCACGCCCCAGCACCCCGTCGTGAACACTGCCAGGCCCAGCCACCCGCTTCGCGTCGATGTCATCATCGCCTCCCAGAGGAGGCATCCGGTGCCCGACGCACCGCGTTCGTTCATTGGCGCAACGCCAGCCATCCATGCGGCATCGCTGGCGACCCATCAGTGGGAATGAAACGCGCTCGCTGAGGCTCAGCGACGCGGCGCGCAGGTCGCCCGGACCCTTGCAGAAACGCTGGCGCCCTGTAACCAAAGGCGCCCGCTGGCGAATCTCCTCGACTACGACGGGTTCACCGCTCTGGAGATCGCCGATGTCCCACGCAACCGCCGCCGCCCGAAGCCTCCCCCTCTTCGACGACCGACCGTCCTTCGAGCAGGCCCTCTCCGATCACGGCGCCGCGCCGCTCGTGCGGGAGCGCCTGCGCACGCTGCAGGTCAACGTCGGCAAGCTCTGCAACATGGCCTGCCACCACTGCCATGTGGACGCCGGCCCCAAGCGCTCCGAGGTCATGCCGCGCGAGGTGGCCGAGCGGATCATCGAGCTGCTCGCCCGCCACCCCGACGTGGAGGTCGTGGACCTCACCGGCGGCGCCCCGGAGCTCAACCCCCACTTCCGCTGGCTCGTGGGGGAGAGCCGTCGGCTCGGTCGCCGGGTGATCGACCGCTGCAACCTGACCGTGCTCTTCGAGCCGGGGATGTCCGACCTCCCGGCCTTCCTCGCGGACAACCAGGTCGAGGTCGTCGCGAGCCTCCCCTGCTACGGCCCCGAGAACGTCGAGAAGCAACGCGGTCGGGGCGCCTTCGAGAAGAGCGTCGAGGCGCTGAGGACGCTCAACGGTCTGGGCTACGGCCTCCCGGGCTCGGGCTTGAAGCTGAGCCTGGTCTACAACCCGGTGGGCCCGTCGCTTCCACCGGCGCAGCGGGGGCTCGAGCTCCGATACAGGGAAGAGCTGTCACGGCTCTTCGGCATCGAGTTCGACGAGCTGCTGACCATCACGAACATGCCCATCAAGCGCTTCGCCCACGCGCTCGAGCGGGACGGGCGGCTCGACGAGTACATGAGCCTGCTGGTGAACCACATCAACGTCGCCACGGTGCCGGGGCTGATGTGCCGCTCGCTCGTCAGCGTCGGGTGGGACGGGCGGCTCTACGACTGCGACTTCAACCAGATGCTCGAATTGCCCCTCGGAGCGGGCCCTCGCTCGATCTGGGAGATCGACTCCTTCGACGACCTTGAAGGCGCGCGCATCGCGACGGACAGCCACTGCTTCGGCTGCACGGCGGGCGCGGGGTCGAGCTGCTCCGGCGCGCTCCGCTCCAGCCCGGAGCCCATCCCTCCCGTCGCGGCGGGGCGTTGATTTCCCCGGGGGCCTGATGTTCTCGTGAGGCTCCGATGAGCAGGCCTCAGGGACCCGGTGCCAAGGACCTCCTGCTCCTCCTGTGGTGGCTCTGCGGCATCGCGGGGATCATGGCCCTCAACCGCTACGTGCTCCCGCACCAGGCCGTGTACAGGCACCACCCCGTGCTGGTCAGCATGGCGTCGGTGGTGGCGGGCTTCGTCCTGATCCTCGGCGTCACGGTGCTGGCGACGGCTCGCGGGGCTTCCCGCTCGGAGCGATCGAAGTTTCTCGGTGTCGTCGTGTTGGCCGTCGTGGGCTACAGCGTGGTGCTCGTGACGATCATGGCCGCCGAGGTGTGGCTCGTTCGCTGGCTCGTCCCGCGCGGCTCTCGAAAGCCGGTCGTGCTGACGCTCTTCGGGCTCACCGCCCTGGCGCCGTTGGCGATCCCCTGGCTCATGGACTGGCGAGGTCGCCGACGAAGAGCGCGCGAGATCGCTGCCGTGGCCGCGTACTTCAGCGCCCCCAAGGCTCCGCCGACGGCGGAGCAGCGGCTCCAGACCGCCCTCGCTCAGCACCTCGCCCGGGCCTTCACGGCCTGGTGGCGAGGGCTCGGCGCGGTCTGTCCGGGCTGCGGCGGACGAGCGCTCTCGACCGAGCTCTCCAACGAGCGCCGGGTCTATGCGCCGGGTCCGTCGATCTACCACTTCACCGCGGTGACCATCCGCATCCACTGCCCCGACTGCGGCTGGGGCCTCTGCTTTCCCCACACCGACGACCCGCCGCAGCAGCCCGAGTCCGCCCCGGCGCTCGCCGAGCGCCTGCGCCCGGTGCGCTTGTGGCAGGTCTCGAAGGCAGGCGCGGTCATCGGCACCGTCATCACCGGACCGCGCCCGATGACGCAGCCCTCTCCCGACGTCGGACCCGACGGGCTCGCCTCGCTCCGCCTCGCCGAGGCGCTGGCGAGCGCGGCCGCGGAGCTCGACCTGTCGGCGGCCGGAGACAGCGCCGAGCCGCTGCTCGCCAGGGCGCTCGAAGGGCACCTCGCGCTCTACGGCATCGCGATCGACCCGGCGGCGTAGCGCCAGACGTGGAGCGCCCGACCGCCAGACGTAGAGCGCCCGAAGCGCGGGCGGCGCGCGGGGGTATCTGCGTTGCGGGTGACCCCACGGGCCTCGACGGGTGGGCTACGCTCTGGGGATGTCAGGCGACGCCGCACGCACCATCGACCCGGAGCTTCCCAACCTCGCGCCCGAGGTCGTGGAGGGCTACCGCAACGCGCCGGAGACGATGGTCGCGGAGATCATCGACGGGGAGTTGTCGCTCATGCCGCGCCCGCGGCTGGAGCACGCGACTGCGGCGGAGGGGCTGTCCGAGGAGCTGGGGCCGCCCTTCCGTCGAGGGCGTGGAGGGCCTGGGGGGTGGGTGATCCTCCCCGAGCCGGAGTTGCGCCTGGGTCCGCTCCCTGACGTCGTGGTCCCCGACCTCGCCGGGTGGCGTCGTGAGCGATTGCCGGAGGGCTTCATCACGAGCGCGTTCGCGAGCGTCGCGCCGGACTGGTGCTGCGAGGTGCTCTCGCCCTCGACGGAGAAGGTCGACCGCGGGCGCAAGCTGGCGATCTACCACCGGGAGGGCGTCGGCCACGTCTGGCTGGTGTCGCCGACGCTGCGTTCGGTGGAGGTGTATCGCCGCGCGGACATCGGCTGGCTGCTGCTCGCGACCTTCGAGGGGGACGCGGTCGTGCGCGCGGAGCCCTTCGACGCGGTGGAGCTCGAGCTCGCCGGGCTGTGGGCGCTGTAGCGGAGCGTGGACCAGCACCGCTTCTGTCCCTCTGCCCTCGCGAAAACGCGGTACCCCCAGTAGGAGTCGAACCTACGACCTTCGGCTTAGGAAGCCGCTGCTCTATCCACTGAGCTATGAGGGCGATCGGAGCGGCGTGCGGTCTGACATGACCACGCGTCGACTGTCAACGATCAGCCCCTGAGGAGCGCTGTTCAGCCGTGCGAGGCCACGGCGGCTGCGCTCTGTGCGGTGGCGGTCGGCGTCTCGTTGGCGCCGCGGACGGCGCCGAGGAGCGAGAGCGAGACGGCGACCAGACCCAGGACCAGGCGAACCGTGTGAACCGACCTGCTACGACGCATGACCGACCTCCGTGTGAGCGCTGCCGTTCGTAACGCTTCAACAAGCGAGCCATTCCCTGCGACCACCGGAGGGCGCCGGAGGTTCCAGCGAAATGCACGGCTTTCCTGGCCAGGCATGGAGGGGGAGAGGGCGCGTCACCCTGACGCCGGTGTCGCGCCGTGTACAGCGGCGGACACACCCGACCGTGGCCAGGAGTGGACAGCGCCCGTGGAGGAAAGGGCCAACCTGTGGCGCTAGTGCAGGTCGGCCAGGATCTGGTCGCCGGTGATCTGGTCGGCCGAGCGGCCGTTGTAGTAGCGCAGCAGCCCGGCGCGCTCGTAGTGGGGCATGATGCGCGGGGACATCAGCCCGATCTCCCGCAGGTTGGGCACCAGCCGGCGGAACATCACGTCGCGGAAGTCCATCATCCCGGGCGAGCCCCCCACCAGGTCGCGCCACTGCGGCCGGGTGAGCCTCCCCCCGAACCACTCGTCGTAGACCTCGAAGGCCATGAAGCGGTTGCGCATCAGCAGCGCCACCTCGTAGGCCCAGTCCTCGCGCTCGTGGCGCTCGCGCTCGGTGATGTGCTCGCGAAACTGCTCCCGCAGCGCCACCACCCCGTAGTGGACGTGCCGCGCCTCGTCCTGGATCACGTTGCGCAGCAGCTCCTTCAGCAGCGGCTCCTTCGTCTGCTTGTAGATCACCCCGAAGGCCCCCAGCGCCAGGCCCTCCACCATGATCTGCATCCCCAGGAACTTCATGTCCCAACGCCCATCGGTCATCAGGGAGTCGATGATCACATAGAGGTTGTCATTGATCTGATAGAGCTTGTTGAGCTTCTGATCGATGTACCGATGGAAGACCTCGACGTGGCGGCCCTCGTCCATCACCTGCGTGCTGCCGTAGAGCTTCCCGTCGAAGAACTGCACCGCCTCGGTGACCTGCGCCGCCGCGAAGAGGGCGCCCTGCTCCCCGTGAAGAAACTGGCTGAGCATCCACGCCGCGAGCGAGTACCGCAGCTTGAGCTCCTCGGTCTCGGTGAGGCGCACCCCGAAGGAGGCAAGCTTCTCCGAGTCGATGAAGTTCCGGGGAATGAGCGGCACCTCCGGGTTGAGCGGGTCGACGTCGATGTGCCAGGGGAGCGAGTCGCCGTTCCACTGGCCCTCCTTGGCGCGGCGGTAGAGCGTCGCCATCTCGGCGTTGTCGTGCGGGTATCGCCAGTCGAAGTGCGCCTGGTGCGCCGCCGGCATCTGCGTCGGCACGCCCTGCTTCCCCCGCTGCAACAGCAGCCCCCGGACGCCCGCCGGGCCGATCGCCGCCAGCACCTTCGGGTCGCGCATCTCCCCGAAGACCTCCGCGGCCTCGAACCACTGCGCCACCTGGTTGCGCATCCGTCCCGGCAGCAGACTCACCATTCGTTCATTGAACATCATCGCAATGCCTCCAATGACCCTCAGCCCACCGTCGCGAAGAAGTTTCTCGCCTTGGACAGATGCAGCCTCGAGAGCAGCATCCCCACCATCGGAAGCCCCTGCTCCAGCATCCGCGCCGCGTCGTCCGCCGGCATCTGCGCCACCCGCTCCGCCATCAGCCGGGCCTGCCGGTCGAAGAGCGCGGTGATCGCCTCGTCGTAGATCGCCAGGTCCGCCGGGGTGAACCCTCGCTCCCTCGTGAACCCCACCGACTGAAGCTCCCCCCAGAGCTCGATCAGCCACGCGTCGTCGCGGGCGATGAGGTCCCTGCCGCCCTCCTCCAACACCGCGAGCAGCCCGAGCTCGGCGATCTCGTCGAAGTCCCGGCGGCTCACCCCCGCGCGCTTGCAGAGCTCGTCCACCGCCACCGTGTCCGGGCGGTCGCCGGAGGGCACCACGCTGCGCCCACGGAGCCGAGCCTTCACCTCTCCCAGCAGCATCCGCTGCGACGGGGAGAACACCTCGTCCCGCTGCTCCAGCATCGCCCGGATGGCCTTCAAGGGCAGGAAGCGCTCGTGCTGCAGCTGCCGCACCAGCCGGATGCGCTCGACGTGCGCCTCGCCGTACCAGCCCATGTTGCGGCTGGTCTTGTATCCCTCAGGCACCAATCCCTGTTGGATGTAGAAATGCACCACCTGCCGGGGGACGCCCGTCTTCTCGCAGAGGTCCTTCATCCGATAGGGGAACTTCTCCCGGTCGTCGCTCTCGGCGCTCATGAGGGGTCGGCCTCCAGCACGCACGCCTGCGTCGCCCGCCCGATGCAGGTGAGCACGTAGCCCTCCGAGCGCTCCTCCGCCGTGAGGCAATTGGGCTCCTCCAGGGTCATCGCCCCCTCCAGCAGCTTCATCCGACAGGCCCCGCAGCCGCCCATCGTGCACGAATAGGGGACGGGCACCTCCTGCCTCAGCGCCGACTCCAGCACCGTCTCGTGGGCCCGGTTGACCAGCGCATACCGCCGCCCCCGCAGCACCGCCGTCACCGGGACGTCGCCGCCCGCGTCCGCAGCCGCGACGCTGTGCACCGGGGAGGAGAAGCGCTCCTCCCGGATGCGGCCCTCCTCGACGCCCCGCGCCCGCAGCGCCGATCGCACCGCGTCCATCATGGGAGCCGGGCCGCACACGAAGTACTCCGCGGCGCCCTCGAGCGAGGCCCGGTCGAGCTCCCTCGCGGTCGTCGCCTCGTCGAGCATGCCCTCGCCGCCGACCCACTCCCCCGGCGGGTCGCTCAGCACATGGCGCAGCGTGAGGCGCGTCGGGTGACGGGCGGCGAGCGCATCGAGCTCTTCGCGGAAGAGAATGTCCCCGATCGATCGATTGCCGACCACGAAGAGCACCCGGGTGTCGGGAAGGCGGGAGAGCGCGTCGCGGGCGATCGCCACCAGGGGCGTCACCCCCGATCCGCCGCCCAGCAGCACCAGCACGGGGGGAGCGCCCTCCACCATGAAGCTGCCCGAAGGGCCGAAGACGTCGAGCAGGTCGCCCACCGCGGCGTGCTCGTTGAGGTGCTGGCTCACCCGGCCCCCGGAGACCCGCTTGATGGTGAGGCGCACCGAGCCGGAGGGCTGCGCCTCCTCCATCGGGAGCGACGCGGAGTACGCCCTGCGGAGCACCTCGCCGTTCAGGCGAATCGCCAGCGTGAAGAACTGCCCCGGGCGCCAGGCGATGGCCGCGCCGCGAGGATCGACCAGCGTGAGAGAGACCGCGTCGGGGGTCTCCCGCACGACCGCCGCCACCTTCAAGGGACGCGCCCCCGGGAGCGAGGCCGCCGAAGGGGACGAGGCCGCCCGGTCGGCCGTACCCCGCGAGGTGAAGGGCGGCGGAGGGTGACCCGCCAGCCCGTCGAGCACCATCCGCGCGTCGCGGAGCCACTGGGAGGGGATCAACCCCCGCGCTCGCTCGATCCAGGGAGACCGCTTGACCATCGTCGACACCTCCGCACCGCCAGACCCTCGCCAGACCTTCCTGTAGAGTTCCCTGGTGTCGAGCGTCAAGTGTCACTTGTCACTTGTTGCGAACGAGCGGGCAGGGCGCCCCGGGGAGGGAAGACGGTGAGGGGAGGGCCTCGGGAGACGGGGGCTTTACCGGGTCAGGTAAGGTCGGCGCAGAGCACGCGGTCGAGGCGGGCGTAGTCGAGGGTCACGCCGACGGTGGGGAAGCCGGCGGCCTGGGCGAAGCCGAGGGCGGCGGGGCCCTGGTCATGGCCCAGCTCGACCACCAGCGAGCCGCCCGGGAGCAGGTGCTGGGGAGCTCCTGCCACCAGGGAGCGCAGCACAAGGGTGCCGTCGGCGCCGCCGTCGAGGGCGAGGCGCGGCTCGAAGTCGGCGACGTCGGGCATGAGGGCGTCGCACTCCTCGCTGGGGATGTACGGGGGATTGCTGACGATCAGGTCGTAGCGCGCGTCGCCGATGGGCTTGTAGAGGCTGCCGTGGTGGAGGGTGACGCGGCCCTCCGCGCCGAGGGCGGCGACGTTCTCCCGGGCGAGCGAGAGCGCCGCCTCGCTCAGGTCCACCGCGTCGACGGTCGCCGAGGGGACCTCCAGCGCCAGGGTGATGGCGATGGCTCCGGTGCCGGTGCCCAGGTCGAGCACCCGGAGCGGACCCTCCCCTCGGGCCTTGAGCCGGGCGAGGGCGGCCTCGATCACCAGCTCGGTCTCCGGCCGGGGCACCAGCGCCCTCGCGTCGACCTTGAAGCGACGGTTGTAGAAGTCCCGGTAGCCGAGGATGTACGCGACGGGCTCGCGGCGGCGGCGGCGCTCCACCAGCGCCCGGATCTTCCCGAGCTCGGCCTCGTTCAGCGGCTGATCGATGCGGAGGTAGAGGTCGATGCGGCGGAGCCCGAGGGCGTGGGCGACCAGCAGCTCGGCGTCGAGGCGGGCGCCCTCGATGCCCCGGGAGGCGAGGTCACGGGCGGTCCAGGTCGAGACTCGGCCGATGGTCCATGGGTCATTCACGGCGTTGATGGTCCCCCTGTGTCCGATCGACCGTCGGCCCGTCAACTCTGCCCAATGGATTCCCTTCCGTTCCCCCGGGAGGCTCTTCTATGATCTCCTCCAGCGTCTGTCCGGCGAACCATCGATCGCCCCGTACGTCCGCCCTATAGGAGTTCCGCATGCGCTCGTCACCGCTCCGTCTCGGCCTGGGTCTCGCGTTCGGTCTCGGCCTCTCCTCGAGCCTCGCCGCAGCACAGACCCCTCCCAACCTCGGCGCCGCTCACGTGCTCGGCTTGCGTGCTCCCGACGGTGACGACGAGGTCTCCGCGGCCTTCAGCGCGCAGCTCCGCGTCGCCGCCCGCGGCGCCGGCTACGAGGTGCCCGAGAACTCCCCCGCCATGGAGCAGGAGATGGCCGTCGCCGGCTGCTCCTCCTCGGGGCCCGACTGCCTCCACATGATGGCGGAAGACATCCACGCCACCAAGATCATCTACGGCTCGATCACCCGCATCGGCCGCGGCCGCAACGCGTCCGTCAACGTCGAGATCAGCCTCTGGGACGAGGGCTCCCGCCGCGAGGTGCACCGCGTCTCCCGCGTGCTCACCCGCGCGCAGGCCACCAACCCCACCGAGCTTCGCGAGGCCGCCGTCCGCGCCCTCACGGAGATCGCCGAGCACGACCGGCCCGCGCCCGCCAACCCCGCCACCCCCCTCGTCAACCCCAACCAGGCCTTCCCCGCGCTGCAGGTGCAGCAGGTGGTCATCGAGCGTCCGCCGCCCCCGCGCACCCCGGTGCTGCGCTACATCGGCTTCGGCGCCCTCGGCCTCGGCGGCGCGGTCGCCATCGTCGGCATCGTCGAGGCGATCATCTCGTCGGGCCAGGCCAGCAGCGCCACCGAGTCGACCCCGCTCTCCGCGGAGCCCTACGGCTCCTGGGCGCGCTTCCAGGCCAACGAGAACTACGGCCGCACCCGCTCCGCCAGCGAGGTCTGTGACCTGGCCCAGCAGCGCTCCGGCGCCGACGCCGCGCAGGTGCGCGACCTCTGCGACTCCAACAGCACCACCCGCACGCTGGCGCTCGGGCTCGGCATCGGCGGCGCCGTGATCGCGGCCGTCGGCGCCGTGCTCGTGGTGATCGACCGGCCCCGCGCGGAGACCCCGCCCCCGCCGCAGCCGATTCCCGCGAGCGCCCGCCTCCGCGTCGCGCCGGTCTTCGGCGCCACCAACGGCATGTCGCTGTCCTACACGTTCTAGTCACAGCCACCGGTAACCCCCTCCCATGCGCGTCATCGGCGGAACCTGGGGCGGTCGACGTCTCCTCGGCCCCCCTCGCGGCGCCGAGACCCGGCCCACCAGCGACCGGGTGCGCGAGGCCATCTTCAACATCACCGCGTCGAGCCTCGAGGGCGCCCGCGTGCTCGACCTCTTCGCGGGCACCGGGGCGCTCGGCGTCGAGGCCCTCTCCCGCGGCGCCGCGCACGCCACCTTCGTCGAGTGCGACCGCGGGCTCTGCCAGACCATCGCCACCAACCTCGAGAACCTCGAGTGCGAGGCCTCGCGCTACCTCGTGCTGCTCCGCGACGTGCGCCGCGCCTTCAAGCAGGCCGCCGGCCCCTTCGACCTGGTCTTCATCGACCCGCCCTACGGCCACCTGCTGGAGCGCGAGGCCCTCGTCGCCCTCGCCGCCCCGGGGCTGCTCAGCCCCGACGCGCTCGTCGTGGTCGAGCACGCCTCGAAGGAGACCATCACGCTCCCGCCCGCGGTCGCCTCCGCCTTCGGAGAGCCCGACACCCGCGTCTACGGTGACACCTCCGTGACCCTCCTCCGCCCGAGGTCCGAGGCCCCCGCCGCGGAGCCCGAGGCGCCAGCCCCCGACCCCGCCCCGGCCGGGCGCGTGGCCGTGTACGCCGGGTCCTTCGACCCGCCGACCAACGGGCACATCGACATCATCCGCCGCGCGGTCTCCATCTGCGACCGCCTCGTCGTCGCCGTCGCGGGCAACCCCCGCAAGAGCTCGCTCTTCACCTCCGACGAGCGCGTCGAGATCCTCCGCGAGCTCCTCTCCGACGAGCCCCGCGTCGAGGTCGACCGCATCGACGGGCTGCTCGTGGACTACGCGAAGCAGCGCGGGGCGACGGTGATCATCCGGGGGCTGCGGGCGGTCGCGGACTTCGAGTACGAGTTCCAGATGGCGTGCATGAACCACCACCTCGCGCCGGGCGTCGAGACGGTCTTCCTCATGACCGCGCAGGAGTACTTCTACGTGAGCTCCTCGCTGGTGAAGGAGGTCGCCAGCTTCGGCGGCGACGTGACCCCCTTCCTCCCGCCCACGGTGCGCACCCGGCTGCTTGAGCGCATCCCGCAGCGCCGCGGCTGAGCGACGGAACTTGCTGGCAGCCGTGGCGATGACGGTATAGTCCGCCGGTGATGGGCCGATCGTACGCCGCAGCCTTCGTCGTTGCGCTGCTGTGTCCCGTGGTTGCGTCCGCGCAGCCCGCGGACCCTACCCGCGACGCCGAGGCGCGGCAGCACTTCGCCACCGGGCGCGACGCCTTCTCGCGTGGCGACTTCGCCACCGCCGTCACCGAGTTCGAGCGCTCCTACGCGCTCTCCCGCCGCGCGCAGCTCCTCTACAACATCGGCACCACCTACGAGCGGCTGCACCGCTGGGAGGAGGCCCGCAGCGCGCTCCAGCGCTACCTCGACGCCGTCGCCGGCGCGCCCGACCGCGCCGAGGTCGAGGGGCGCATCCGCATCATCGACGTCGAGATCGAGCACCAGAGCGCCCAGGCGGCGGCGCCCGAGCCGACCCCTCCGCCGGCGCCGCGCATCGTGGTGGTCGACCGGCCGGTGGTCGTCCAGGGGGTGCGCCCGTGGCAGATCACGGCCTGGGTCGGGGGAGGCCTGACGGTGATCTCCGGCGGGCTCGCGCTGGGCATCGGGCTGCTCGCCAACGACCGCAACAACACCCTCATCAACACCTGCGCTCCGCCGCAGCACGCGGGCTGCAGCGAGGCCGACATCAGCGACATGCGACTGCGCCAGGGGCTGGTCAACGCCTCCATCGCGAGCGCGGGCGTGTTCGCCGCGCTGACGGTCACCGCGGTGATCCTCGACCGGGTGCTCGACCGCTCGGACTCCCCCTCGCAGGGGCCGACGGTGACGCCCACCGCGGGCGGCGCGGTGCTCGGCTGGGGAGGCACGCTGTGACGCCTCCGCTGCGCTCCGCCCTCGCGCTCTCGCTCCTGGCCGGGGCGTGCAGCTACGACCTCGACCGGCTGCGCGCCCGCGACGGAGGCCCGGTCGTCGATCGCCCCGCGACGACCGACATGGGGCCGCGCGTCGACGTCGTGACGCCCGCGGATGTCCTCACGGATGCCCCGGTCGGCCGGGATGTCCCCGCGACGGACGCGGGCATGACCCGGATGGGGAGCTGCGACCTCGACGCCGGCGCGCCCCTCAACCTGCTGCCTCCCATCACGCCGACGCGGCCGGGCTCCGACGCAGGCGCCACCCTCGCGTACGCGATGCTCACCAACAACCTCCAGGGCGCCCCGCAGATCGCGCTGCCCACGGGCGGCGGCGACGGCAGCGTGGTGCCGGGGTGCCCTACCGCCGACACGGTGCGCACGCCCCCGACGCGCATCTACCGCTACCAGGTGGTCGAGGGCGGCACCGTCACGGCGACCACCAACACGCAGCACTGCACCGGCTTCGACACCCGCGTCTACGCCATCTGGTCGTGCAAGGCGCAGGACCTCGCGCAGCCCGCCACCTGCGGCGATGACCTCTCCGACAGCGCCGACACGCTGCGCTGTCCCGCCTGCGGGATGACCCCCGACGCCGGGGGCAACTGCTCGACGCTGCTCTCGACCATCGAGACCCCGGCCTCGCAGCCGATGCGCCGGGGCGAGGTCGTCTTCTTCGCGGTCACCGGCTACAACATCTCCCCGGGGCTCTACCCCCACCGGCTCTGGGTCGGGGAGAACGCCGCGCACATCGAGCCCTTCCCCGAGTCGCCTCGGGCGACGCCGGTCAACCGCTGCACCTGCCAGGAGGGCACGCAGGCGCCGAGGACGGTGTTCTTCCCGCACCCGGTCACGGGGGAGAATTTCCCGCCGACGGTGAGCACCCAGGGCGGCGGCTCGTCGTCCTTCCTGGGCGTGCGAGAGCAGCTCCCGACCGGCAGCTACTCCGGCGTCTCCATGCAGCTCCGCATCGCGAGCTGGAACCTCTCCACCGCCCCGGGCTGCCCCCGCGACATGGTGCGCGCGGTGTTCGAGCTCATCGTCGGCGGCTCCATGGTGACGACCTTCTCCATCCCCGCGACGCTCGCCCCGCCGGTGACCGTCACGGTGCCGTACACGGCCTTCTCGCCGACGGTGCTCACCCGGGTCACCGCGGGGATGCCCATCGAGCTGCGCCTCCGAGAGGTGCTGCCGCAGCCGGCGTGCCTCACGATCAACCTCGAGTCCACGCCCGGCGCCAGCGCGATCACCCTCTACGGCGGCTGAACCGCCCGGCGGGGCGAACGCGCGTCTGGCACCGTGAGGTGAATAACCCTACGATGCAGGCGCTCCCGCTGGAGACGATCAGCGGGGCGCTGAAGGAGAGGGTACCGCCGCAATGGGCCAGATGATCGACTCGATCGCCGCGCTGCAGGACTACAACCAGTACCGGGATCTCCATTGGGAAGGCAGCTTCGAGGCCTACCTGGAGATCGTCAGGGAGCGGCCGGAGGTGACCCGTAACGCGTTTCAGCGCGTGTACGACATGATCATCGCGGCGGGGCAGGAGGAGTACCTCGACAACAAGAAGCGCCTCACCCGCTACCACTTCTTCCGCGACGACAGCGGCGGCGGTCACGACGCCGTCTACGGCCTCGACATCCCGCTGATGCGCCTCGTGCACGTGCTGCGCGCCGCCGCCGAGGGCTACGGCCCCGAGCGGAGAGTCATCCTGCTGCACGGCCCGGTGGGGAGCTCGAAGAGCACCATCGCGCGGCTCTTGAAGAAGGGCATCGAGGACTACTCGCGCAGCCCCGAAGGGGCGCTCTACACATACTCCTGGTGCAATCTCGAGGGCACCGGCCTGGTGATGGGCTCCGAGGGCGGGCTCTTCGCGTCGCCGATGCACGAGGAGCCGCTGCGGCTCATTCCGCCGGAGTGGCGAGAGAAGGCCATCAAGGCCCTCAACCTGGGCAACACGCGCCACAAGGTGGTGGTCGAGGGCGACCTCAACCCGGCGTGCCGCTTCATCTTCAAGAGCCTGATGGAGCGCTACGAGGGCGACTGGTCGAAGCTGGTGGCCAACCACATCAAGGTGCGCCGCCTGCTGCTCTCGGAGAAGGACCGTATCGGCATCGGCACCTTCCAGCCCAAGGACGAGAAGAACCAGGACAGCACCGAGCTCACCGGCGACGTCAACTACCGCAAGATCGCGGAGTACGGCTCGGACAGCGATCCCAGGGCGTTCAACTTCGACGGCGAGTTCAACATCGCCAACCGCGGCATCGTGGAGTTCGTCGAGGTGCTCAAGCTCGACGTGGCCTTCCTCTACGACCTGCTGGGCGCCTCGCAGGAGCACCGCATCAAGCCCAAGAAGTTCGCGCAGACGGACATCGACGAGGTGATCCTCGGGCACACCAACGAGGCCGAGTACAAGAAGCTCCTCGCCAACGAGTTCATGGAGGCGCTGCGCGACCGCACCATCAAGATCGACATCCCGTACATCACGCGGCTGTCGGAGGAGACGCGCATCTACGCCAAGAGCTTCGGCCAGGGGAAGCTCAAGGGGAAGCACGTCGCGCCGCACACGCTGGAGATCGCCGCGATGTGGGCGGTGCTCACGCGCCTCGAAGACCCGAAGAAGCACAACCTCGCGATCATCCAGAAGCTGAAGCTCTACGACGGCCGGATGATCCCCGGGTACACGCAGGACACGGTGAAGGAGCTGCGCAAGGACACGCGCCGCGAGGGCATGGACGGCATCTCGCCGCGCTTCGTGCAGGACATGCTCAGCAACGCGCTGGTGCGCTACGACGAGCCGACGCTCAACCCCTTCATGGTGATGAACGAGATCGAGCGGGGCTTGAAGGCCCACTCGCTGATCACCAACGACGAGCAGCGGAAGAAGTACACCGACCTCATCGCCGTGGTGCGCCGCGAGTACGAGGAGATCATCAAGAACGAGGTGCAGCGGGCGATCAGCGCGGACGAGAGCGAGATCACCAAGCTGGCGGCCAACTACGTCGACAACGTGCGCGCGTACACCCTGAAGGAGAAGGTGAAGAACCGCTTCACGGGCCGCGACGAGGAGCCCGACGAGCGGCTGATGCGCTCCATCGAGGAGAAGATCGACGTGGCCGAGAGCCGGAAGGACGACTTCCGCCGCGAGATCATGAACTTCATCGGGGCGCTCGCGCTGGAGGGCAAGAAGTTCCAGTGGAGCACCAACGACCGGCTGCGCCGCGCGCTGGAGCTGAAGCTCTTCGAGGACAAGAAGGACACCATCAAGTTCACCAGCGTGGTGAGCAACGTGGTCGACCGCGAGACGCAGGAGAAGATCGACGCGGTGAAGACGCGGCTGATGCGCGACTTCGGCTACGACGAGATCTCCGCGCAGAACGTGCTCGAGTACGTGAGCTCGATCTTCGCTCGCGGCGACCTGAAGTAAGCCCTTCACTCCCCCTTCCACCTCCGGACGTCGGGAGCGGCAGCTCCAGACGTCTGGAGGTGGGCGCCCCCGTCAGTGGGCCGCCGGAGTCGCGGCGCCCGCGTCGCCCGCGGCCTCGTGGGCGTGGCAGTTGAAGCAGCCGAAGCCCTGGTGGGTCTGCGGGTTGTAGGGCTGCTGCCCGAGGAGCTGCGCCATCACCGGCACCACGCGGGTTCCCATGAACTCGAACATCCGGTGCTGGCGGGCCATGCGCTCCTGCGCGGCGGGCGTGCCGAAGGCGGGCAGCGGGGCGATACCGTTGGGCATGTGGAAGTGCACCGCGCGGGCGTTGGCGCCGTGGCAGGTGGCGCAGGTGACGTTGGCGAACTCGGCGGGGTCGTAGGCCTGGAGCAGCGCCGTCATCACGGGCATCACCCGCTCGTCCATGTAGCGACCCTTCTCCCGGTCGGTCATGCGGGACCACGGGCGCGTCGGGCCGGTGATCCCGGTCGGCATCGGAGGCAGCGGGGCCTCGGCGACCGGGGCGCCCGCGTCTTCGCTCGACGGCGCGGCGGGCACGTCCTCGGCAGCGGGTGCGCCGGCGTCGGCCACCTCGGCGACGACGGGGGTCGGCGCGACGGGCGCGGGCGTGGCGGTGTGCGTGCTGCCCGAGCAGCCGAGCGAGAGCAGCACGAGGACGGAGGACCAGCGGAGGAGGCGAGGGGTAGCCATGATGGGACGGGATGCTCCTCCACCACGGTGAGCGTTGCCAAGAAGGTTGCTCGGTGTGCGATCGTCGGGGGGTGGACGAGCTCCCGATCGCCCGCGCGCCCGACGAGTACGAGCGGCAGTACATGGACGCCGCCCGGGCGGTGATGATCGCGCGGGTGCGCCAGCGGCTCGACCTGCGGCTGGCGATGATGGCCCTCGTGATCGCGGTGGCCCTGTTCAACCTCCAGGGGGTGCTGGTGCTCGCGCCGTGGCTGTGGGCGCTTCGGCACGAGGCCCCGGTCTTCGTGTACGCCGTCTTCGGAGCCTACGCGGCCCTGGGGCTCTCGGTGCTGTGGGTGCCGCTCGCCGAGCTGGCCGGAGCCGTCACCCGCGTGGTGCTCACGCCCACGCACCTCCGGGTGCACCGCGGCCTCGCGACGACGGACGTCCCGCTCGACGCCGTCACCGCCGTCGCGGTCGAGCGCACGCGGCGGTGGTTTCCGGAGCTTCCGCTGGGCCGGGGGCTGGCGCGGCTGGACACCGTCTACCAGAGCTTCCGCACCAGGGAGTCGCTGCGCGTGGAGTGGCGCGACGCGAGGGGGCGCACCCGTCGGGTGTGGGTGTTCCTCGACGAGGCCGAGGCGCTGAGAGAGCGCATCGAGTCGCTGCGCGGCGGGGTGACGGGCGTGCGCGTCGAGCTCGGGGAAGAGACCCGCGAGGAGCGGGAGGAGGACGAGGTCGAGGCGGCCGGAGAAGCGCGACCGGGGCGGCGCTCGAAGGGCGGCTGAGCGCGGGTTCAGCCCGTCACGGCGGGGAGACGGCGTCGCAGCGCACCTCCGCCGTCGCAGGCACGCCGGGGCCCGCCGCGGCGCACGCGTCGCCGTAGAGGGCCACCTCGGTGCGATCGTCGTTGTTCCACTCCCAGCCGTCGGTGCGGGTGGGGTCGCGGGGGCGGTCGACGCCGGCCACCACCACCGCGATGCGCGACGCCTCGGAGGCCGGACCCACGTAGCGCAGCACGCAGGCCGAGAGAGAGCGGCGCACGGTGTCGAGGGCCTCGGTGAGGTCCGACGAGCGGCGCACGCTGTAGTACCGAGGGAGGCCGGTCTCCTCGGGTCGGGCGCGGCCTCCGGCGACGGCCATGCGGTTGAGCGTGTCGATCAGCGCCGGCTGCGAGGGGTCGTCGATGCCGATGACGTAGACCGCGATGCCAGCGTCGCGGGATCGGGTGATCGCGTCGAGGGTGCGCACGTCGTCGAGGCAGTTGCGCGCCGTGCACACCGGCGTGGCGGTGCTCCCGCAGGTGCAGGTGCGGGGGTCGAGGCGGTCGTTGCAGCCGGGCGCTCCGTCGGTCGCGAGCACGATGGAGCGCGACACGTTGAGCCCGGAGCGGGCGAGCAGGAGGTCGCGGGCGAGGTCGAGCGCCGCGGCGGTGGGCGTGCCCGAGGTGAGCCCCGCGGCGTCGTAGCGGGAGACGATGGTGGCCCCGGTGCCGAAGCCGAGGGGGACCGCGAGGGGGAGGCGGACATCGCAGCTCAGGGCGCCGGAGGGGAAGTGCATCGAGCCCATGGAGATGGTCGATGCGTAGGCGGGGAGGGCGCTGCGGAGGGCGTTGACCAGCGCCAGCCGACGCCGGGTGTCGCCCTCCAGGAACTGGTTCATCGACGGCGAGCGGTCGAGCAGGAAGAGCGCCTCCGCGGTCTGCGCCACGAGCGGATAACGGCGGGTGACGCACACGTCCGGCGGAGGCACGTCGGGCACGTCGGGCACGTCGGGCACGTCGGGCACGTCGGGCACGTCGGGCACGTCGGGCGCGTCGAAGACGTCGGGCGCGGTGGCGTCCGGGACATCGGAGGCGTCGAGGGGAAAGTCGTCGACGCGCAGGCCCGTTCGGGCGCCGCATCCGGCGAGCGCGAGGGCGAGGAGGAGCCCGCGGAGTTCGATGCGCCGACGGTCGTGCATGGGCGCCGATCGCACCACGGCGGCGATGCCGGCGCCAGCGCGGTGGTCGCGCTCAGCCAGCGCGGTGCCGGGCCGGCGCGGGGACCTCGTCTCGCACCGTCGCCGCGGAAAGCACCGAGGCGGTGCCCCGCAGCCGGGCGTCGACCGCATCCATCAGCGCGTCGAGCTCGCCCACGGGCAGCGCCGTGAGCACCGCGCCCCGGCCGTCGCTACCCCTCACGGTAAGCCGGGTGCGCCCGGAGACCCCCGGGAAGACCGCCCGCATGAGGCCGTCGAAGAGCACGCCGCCGAACAGCAGCGCGAAGCCGAGGGCCACCAGGGGGAAGTACGCCGCCCTCGCGCCCTCGATGGCCGAGCGGGCGCCGAAGACCGATCCCAGCGCCAGCGCGAACACCGACGCCGCCACCGGAAGCATCGGGAACCTCGACTCTCGTCGCAGCAGCGCCATCCCTGCGAGGGGGAAGCGCTCGTCCCAGGTGCGCAGCGTGCGGCCGAGCAGCTCGGTGTGCCCGTGCACCCGCAGCGTGTCGCCGTCGAGCGAGACGGTCACCGGGGAGCGCAGGGAGAACACGGCGTGCAGCACGGCGCGCACCGGGCGCATCCAGAGCACGGCCCAGAGCAGGCGGCGCAGGCCCCGGCGCTCGTCGCCTTCCAGCTCTCCGGCGATGGAGACCTGGTCCGCCCGTGGGAGTTCCCGCGAGGGCGACGGGGCGAGTTCTGCGGGCTCCTTGCCGCGCAGCGCCCGGATGGCGGCGGCGGCGGCGGGCGTGGCGGCCTCGATGGGGGCGCCTTCGAGCACGGCGTCGAGCCGGGCGACCACGTCGGCGTCGAGGGTCTCCCGGGCGGCGGTGTAGGGCGGGGCGTGGCCGACGAACTCCAGCCAGTCGAGGGCGGGCACCAGCGTGCGCAGCGCGTGGACGCCGTCGCGCCGGCCCAGCAGGGTCTCCAGGTGCCAGGCGACCAGGGCCGCGAGCAGGGCGCGCTCGGCGGGGTTGCGGGCGCCCCCGCGGACGATCTCCAGCGGGCGGCCGGTGCGGGTGGCGCCGTCGTCGGTCTTGAGCTTCAGCGCGGCGACGCGGGCGTCGACGACCGAGGCGGAGGGGCTGAGGGCGCGGTGCTGGGCCTGGTCGATGAGGGCGTCGGTGACGACCTCCGCGACGCGGTCGATGCGGTCGTCGTCGGGGGTGTGGGAGAGCTCCTCGGCGGCGGCGCGGAGGGCATCGGGCGACAGACTGGGCTCGGCCATGGCGCGCGGACCATAGTCAACGGACCCCGAGGACACAACCGCGGGGGCCCTGGCGGGGGTGCTCGTGCCCTTGCGATCGCTTCTTCCGCCGCGAGCGGGGCACGGTCGCCGTGGGCGGTTCGTTACCGCCCGTGGCGCACCGTCAGCGTCAGCGCGTTGCTCGCGGTCACGCCCGCCGCGCTCGTGCACTCCACGCGCACCGTGTGCTCGCCCTCGCCCCACCCGCTCGCGTCGACCTGCGCGCATCCCCGACCCAGCATGATCGACGGCTGGGTGTTCCCCGGCGTCGCCTCCGCGGTGGCGTCGAGCAGCGCCTCGTCGCCCGGCCCCCGCACCGCGATGCGCACCGCCCCGGAGAATGCCACCGCGCGCGGGCACACCACGAACCGGTCGCCCTGCGCGGCGGCCACGTAGAGCCCGCAGGCGGGCGGGGTCTCGTCGACACCCTCTCGGTAGCGCCGCAGCGTGCGCGTGATGCCGGCCTCGCACACCGGGCAGAACGGCCGCGACGCGTCGTCGCCCATGCGGCAGCGGTCCGTCGGGTGGTAGACGCAGCTCGCGTAGCGGCGGCCGCCGACGCGGGCGCCGGCGACGAGCCCGCGCCACCGCGCGCCGGTCGGGTCGGTGGTGAGGTTGGGGATGAACTCCAGGGGGTTCCACCAGTCGCCGGGGGAGTACGGGGCGGGCGGCGGATTGAGGGCGGCGCCGAAGCAGCCGGGCGTGTCGGCGTACTCGTCGCCGAGGTGCGCGAGGGCGTGCCCGATCTCGTGGTCGAGCACGTGCGCGTCGACGTCGAGGTTGAGCGCCACGAGCCCGACCGGCGACAGCGGCTCCACCACGCGCGGCGCGTTGGCGCGGCCCCGCGCGGTGTTGAGCAGCACCACCACCACGTCGACCGAGGGGACCGCCTGCCGCGCGGCGAAGATCGCGAGCTCGGGCTGCGCGGTCAGCATGGGCGTGCCCGCAGGGTCGAGCTCGTCGCGCAGGAAGCAGCCGTGCAGGGGGGTGTTGCGGGGGTCGGCGTCGGCGACGGTTCCGGCGGAGGCGAGGTCGAGGGTGTAGCGGTTGAAGAGCGAGGGCTCGCGGCCGAGGATGGTGCCGCGGTCGCGCTCCAGGTCAGCGAGGAGCGACGTCACCCGGTCGTGGAAGTCGTCGAGCTCGTCGGCGGCGAAGCCCTCGGGGAGGAAGACCACGTCGACGGCGCGGGCGACGTCGCCGCGGCGCACGTCGGACTGGAGGGTTACGCCGCACAGCGAGGGCCACGCCTCGCAGGTGGGCGGCATCTCCAGCGGGTCAGCGGAGCAGCCGGGCGTGGGCTCCTCGACGACGCACGCGACGAACGACAGCGCTGCCAGGAGCACGTGCCATCGGGGCTCGCGGGTGGAGGGGGGCATCGGTGCGTGGCGCAACGTACCTGCGACCCTGGACCTTCCCAACTGGGAGCCCTGACTCCGGGAGCGCCCGAGCACTCCCCTCCGCCGGCTGCGCGCGCATCGTCTCGGCCACTGGCCGCCGCACGCGCACGGGCGCTTCCCAACGCGGGCGCGTTCACGGCGCTCGCGCGCGCCGGACCGGGCGCTCGGTCTGTTGCCCGAGGGAGGATCGCAGCGCACGAGGCAGGCCGCCCGCTTCGCGCGTCACGGGCGCGGCCCGTGGGCAGGGACTCGGCGCCGTCGCCGGGGAGGCGCTTGACGCTGGATTCCGGCTCCGTCACGATCATCGCTTACGAGGGGAGGTAAACTCGCGATGGTGCGATCTCGGAGGAGTCGGCGCGACGCGACGACGCGCGCCGCGGCGCTGACCGCGACCATCGCGCTGTGGAGCTGCAGCAGCCGACCTCATCCGCCGTCGACGCCCGTGGCGCGCCCCGTCGTGCCCGCTGCGCCGATCGCCGCCACCCCCGCCCCCCTTCCACCTCCCGACGTCGTGGAGCTGGTGAGCGCGTCCCGTCGCGCGTGGGAGATCGTCAACCACACGCCCGTGGCGATCGAGCCCGTGCCTCGGCTCCTGTTCGCCTCGCCTTCGTTTCGCGTGAGCTTCGAGCACCGCGACTTCGAGGGGCGCTGGCGCACCGTGTACGACGGCTCGGTGTCCGGGGCTCGATCGCCCGACGGCACGCCGCTCGCGCCGGGCGCCTCGCGCCCGCTGCAGTCGTACCAGCTCGCCGCGGACGGTGACCTCACCCCGGGGAGCTGGCGCGCGATCGCGCAGTACCGCGACCCGCGCCACCCCGCGGCTCCGTCGTACGCCGAGGCCGTCTTCGAGATCGTGGGCCTCTCGACCGCGCAGGCCGAGGCGGTGCTCGCGGCCCTCGCCGCCCCTGAGACACGCGAGTGCAGGGACTTCGCCTCGATCGCCCACCAGTTCGTACGTACCGCGCCCCCCGAGATGCTGCCGCGCCTCCTCGAGTTGCCCGCAGCGACCGTCACCGAGCTCGAGCGTGCCCTCGTCACCGTGACCGTCGACACGCGCGATCCCTCGCTCCTCCACCGCGCCATCGTGGACCGGAACCCGTCGATGCGACTCGCGGCGGCGCGCGCGGTGGGGCACACGTCCCGGCGCGACGACACCCTCCCCACCCTCTCCCTCTGGGTGAACGCCATCGGCGAGATCTACCCCCGGTGGATGGGCGCAGGCGCGGGCGAGGCGGACGACCTCCCCACGCTCTTCGGCGCGCTCCCCGACATGCCTCCCCCGGTGCTCGCGCGCCTCCTGCAACGGCTCGCCGATCGCCGCGCTCCTGCGCTCAGCGTCGCGATCGCGGCGCACTTCGGCCTGCACGCACGCCGCCTTGACCGCGCCCAGCTCCCGCTCGTCGCGCGCGCGCTCGCGCGCACCGCGGGGCTCGAGACCGACCCCGCGACGCGGTCGCACTACCTCCGCGCCCTGCACGATTGCACGGCTGCGCTCCGCAACGCGCCGAGCGACTCCCTCCGAAGGATCGAGTCCACCCTTCCCCCGCCGACGCCGAGCGGCACCCACCGCTTCGAGGGATGCGAGGCACTGCGCGACGCGCTCCGTCCCATGACCGAGCTCTCGCTCCACCCGGATCGGATGCATTTCATCGTGCGGAGCGCGCCGCCGTCGAGCGCGCCGAGCGTCGACTCCGTGACGACGGCCCCCACGTACGCAGACGAGCCCGTGCGGCTGCCGCATCCGACCTGCGGTCTCGCGCTGCAGGACACCGACGTCGGAATCCCCTTGTACGGACCCGGTGCCAGTCGCCTCACGCGGGAGATGGTGGCGCGAGGGGTCGAGTGCGTCCTCTCCAACGGGCGCGTCGCGTGGACGCTGCCGCCGACGACGGTGCGAACGACGTTCGTCGAGGCGATGCGAGAGGTGTACTGCGGCCTCTCGGCGCGCATGTACGCGGTCGAGGCGCGTCACAACCCGCGCCGATACCGCCTCGAGATCGCCCGCATGGACGACGAGGGCTCGCACACCAGCGAGGCGTGGGTGCAGCCGCAGCTTCTCCTGCACGCCCCGCAGCTGGGTCTCCACCACTCGGTGCGCATCGAGGCGGAGCTGCGCGACCTCCACGTCGACGGGGCCTGGATGACCTTCTCCGCGGTGCTCGACGCGTGCGGCCGCGAGCGCTTCGCGGTGTCCTACCCCGCGGAGGCGGACGAGCGCATCGCGAACGGCGCGCGTGCGGTGATCTACGGCGTGGTGACCGGGTCGTCAGTCGAGACGGCGTGTGGCGGCACGTCCAACGTCCCCCAGATCATGGCCTACCACGTCATGCCGCTGACTGCCGCGGCGCCGCGGCGCTGACCGCAACACCCGCCGAGGCCCGCGGCGAGCGCGAGGAGGCTCAGGGGTGAGCGGGAGCCGACGTTCGTCGTTCATGCAAGGAGTCCCCTTCTGTCCACCGCTCCGATCGCCCGAACGGTCACCGACGTCCACGGGCGCCTCGTCGGGGCGCACCCCGCGGGTGGACTCGCGCCCCGCCGCCATGAGCCAGGCCGACGCCGAGGCCGCCACCACCACCACCGCCCGCCGTGATGGTCGCCAGCGGGGGAGGGCGCGTCTGCCTCGACCTCGCCGAAGCGACGCCCGCCGAGGCCGCGCGCGGGATGGCGCTCTCAAGAACCCTGGGGTGGGCTGAGGGGTCCGGCGTCTTCCCGAGCAGCCTCGGCGTTGCAGCCGCACCCGCGGAGGGCGGCTTCGCTGCCGAGCCGGAGAGGGAAGCCGCGCCGAGCGCTTGACATGCGTCTCGATGGCATTATGACTGTACTGCCATCTGGAGGCAGGTGGCGCACTGCGTCCCTTCGAGCGTTCCGGAGCAGGAAAATGAAGGCGGTTCGGTCTCGCAGTCCGCCGCCATGACGATTCGAGCAGCGAGGAAGAAGGCGTGATGAAGAACAAGGTGGCCCTCGTCACGGGCGCATCATCGGGGATTGGCGAAGCGACGGCGGCGCGGCTCGCGGCAGCGGGCTACGCCGTCTACGGCACGAGCCGACGGGGAGCCGCGACTGGGAAGCGGCCGTTCGAGATGCTGACCCTCGACGTGACGAGCGACGCGTCAGTCCAGGCTGTGGTCAGCGAAGTGTTGCGACGTGCAGGGCGCATCGACCTGCTCGTGAACAATGCCGGCTTCGGCGTCGGTCTCGCCGGAGACGAAGAGAGCTCGGTCGAGCAGGCCTGGTCGATCTTCGACACGAACTTCTTCGGCACCGTTCGGATGACGCGCGCCGTGGTGCCCCACATGCGGCGTCAGGCAGCTGGTCGCATCCTCAACATCGGCTCCGGGCTCGGACTCGTTCCCATGCCGTACATGGCGATCTATTCGGCATCGAAGCACGCCCTCGAAGGCTACTCCGAGTCGCTCGACCACGAGCTGCGGACCCGTGGCGTTCGTGTCGTCGTCATCGAACCCGGTGTCACGAAGACTCCGTTCGACGCGAACCTGCTCGAGCCCGACTCGAAGATCGAAGAATACCGGGCGACTCGTGCCGCCCTCAACAAGCGGTACCTGGAGGTCGTTGCCGCGGGCGACGCGCCGGAGGCCGTCGCCGAGGTCGTGCTCGAGGCCGCAAATGCGGCTCGCCCGAAGCTGCGATACCCGGTCGGACGCGTCGCGACCTTCCAGCTGCTTCGCCGATTCGCGCCTGGCCTGGTGGACGCGGGGATTCGAAGGGACTTGCGGCTCGACGTGCCCATCGCGGCGTCAGGTGGAGCGAAGCCATGAGCACCGACAGCATCGAGGCGATGGCCGACGACGCGTTCACCTTCATCAGAGCGCTCGGTTTCGACAAGGTCGACATCTTCTCCTTCTCCCCGGGCGGCATGGTCGCGCAGGCCCTCGTGGCCAGGCACCCAGACCTCGTCCGCAAGCTCGTCCTCACGGGCACCGGCCCCGCCAGCCCACCGTCGATCGCCAACGGCGACAACGACCGTCGAGTTCCTCGACGGCTGACCGGCATTCACTGGACGATCTACACGATGAGGAGGGCGACTTGAGCACATCCGCAGCCGTCGAGAATCGCAAGCGCGCGCTGGTGACTGGCGCATCGAGCGGCACTGGTGCGGCCATCGCGCGTGAGCTCGCGACGCTCGGCGTCGATCTCGTGCTGACTGTGGGCCATCAGTGCGTTCACATGAATAAGAAGGAAGGTAGAACCCGATGAAGGCATTCGTCCTGGATCGATATGGGAGCAAGGTCGCACTGCGGGCGGGTGAGGTCGCGGACCCGGAGGTGCGCGAGGATGATGTCCTCGTCCAGATCCACGCTGCCGGCGTGAACCTTCTCGATTCGAAACTTCGGAGCGGTGAGTTCAAGCTCATCCTGCCCTACCGCGCGCCCTTCGTGCTGGGTCACGACGTCGCCGGTGTCGTGGTTCGGGTCGGCGCAAGCGTGAAGCGCTTCAAGCCGGGTGACGAAGTCTACGCTCGACCTTCCGATCATCGCATCGGAACGTTTGCGGAGTTCATCGCCGTCCAGGAGGACGACCTGGCGTTGAAACCGAAGAACCTCACCATGGAGGAGGCGGCATCGATCCCGCTCGTGGGCTTGACGGCGTGGCAGGCGCTCGTCGAAAGAGGGAAGTTGGTGAATGGCCAGAAGGTCTTCATTCAAGCGGGCTCGGGCGGAGTCGGCTCGTTTGCGATCCAGCTGGCGAAGCACCTGGGTGCCACGGTCGCGACCACGACCGGCACGTCGAACATCGACATGGTTCGTGGTCTCGGCGCAGACGTCGTCGTGGACTACAAGACGGAAGACTTTGAGGCCAGGCTGAGCGGCTACGATCTGGTTTTGCACAGCCAGGATGGCAAGGCGCTCGAGAAGTCCTTGCGCGTATTGCGACCCGGCGGACGTCTCGTCTCGATCTCGGGTCCGCCCGACCCGGAGTTTGCGGAGGAGATCGGCGCGCCCTGGTTCGTGAAGCTCTTCACGCGGCTCTTGAGCTTCGGTACGCGGCGCAGGGCGAGGAGTCTCAACACCACGTATTCATTTCTCTTCATGAGGGCGAGCGGCGACCAGCTGCAACAGATCGCTTCTCTGATCGAGGCCGGCGCCGTTCGCCCGGTGGTGGACAAGGTCTTTCCGTTCCAGTCGACGAATGAAGCGCTTGCCTACGTCGAAACCGGGCGAGCGAGAGGTAAGGTCGTGATCAAGGTGAAGTGAGGACAGGTTGCACCGATGCGATACGCCCCGGAACACAACGACGCGACTCGCGAACGGATCTTGGATGCCGCATCGCGCCTCTTTCGTGAGCACGGCATCGCAGCCGTGGGCCTTGCGAAGATCATGGCCGAGGCCGACTTGACGGTCGGCACGTTCTACACCCACTTCAAATCGAAGGAGTCGCTGGTCCGAGAGGCCCTTCTTCGTTCGCTTGACGCGCGGCATGTGGCGCTCGAGCAGGCGCTCCAGGGAGCTGACCTGGAGGTGGTGGTTCGCGCCTATCTGAGCCCCAAGCACCGCGACATGGCGGGAACGGGATGCCCGGTCGCGTCGTTGGCCTCGGAGGTAGCGCGGCATCCGCGGGCGACGCGAAGCGCGTTCGCATCCCACAACGCGCCGACCCTCGACGCGCTCGCAGCCTGGCTCTCATCGCGTCGAGGCAGCGAGGTGACCCGCGCCGACGCAGCGGCACTCTTGGGGCTCCTCGCCGGGACGCTGCAACTCGCGCGTGCCACCCCCGACCGCGCCGAGTCCGACGCCATTCTCGAGGCCGGTGTCCGCGCCGCGATCCGGCTCGCGAAATAGCGAGCACGCGATGATCTTCCGCTGCTGGTCGCGCGCCCGCAGCGGAGCACCGAGGTCGACGCCGACGCTCATCGCGACCCCGGCTGCGCGGCGAGGGAGACCAACGGAACCATGACGCTCCAATCCTCGCCGCTGCCGCCATCCAGCGTCCGATCGCCTCGCATAAGCGACCGTCATCCAGCGCAACTGCGATAGGTTGCAGAATCGGTTTTACGCGCGGTAGTAATCCGTGGGCGCGCTGAGCGCACCGCGACGAGTATGGCCGCGGCTGACCGGCGGGGTGTTCAACGAGTCCACGAGCCGTTGGATGCCCCATCCGCCATCGGTGAACCCCGCGGCCCGTCAGCGGTTGTGCACGCTCAGCGAGCCGACGCCCTGGTACATGCCGTACTGCTGGTTCGAGGCGAAGAGCATGACCTCGTGGAGGTCGGCCCCGTGGAGCGGGCAGCGGACGGTCGTCGTCGACCCGCGGGTGACCTCGCATTCGCGTCGCTCGCCGCCAGCGGGGCGGACGTCGGCCATCATCCAGACGCGCCGCGGGTTGTCGATCACGACGCTGACGGAAGCGCGCGCGTCGCTCTCGGCGCGGTCGGGGCTCACGAGGCGCAGGCCGTACCCGAAGAACTCGGGCCGGAGCGGCGGCAGGCGGAGGAACTCGCCCGGCGTGCGCGCGACCGGGAGGAGCTGCCAGCGATCCTCGTCGGGGTAGTGCTTGCTGAGGAAGACCTCCGGGGGCGTGAGGAAATACGAGGTCCCGTAACGCTTGTGGAAGCCCGCGTCGTCGACCCCGCCCGCGTCCCAGGTGGTGTCGACGAGGTACCAGCGATCGTCGAGCTTCACGGCGTTCCAGGCGTGGCCCTCGCCCATGCCGTCGGTGACCGAGTGTCGCGCGCGGCCGACGACGGTCTCGACGGTGAGGCCCGCCGCGCGGCCGACGGCCGTGAAGAGGGCGGCGTAGCCTGCGCACACCGAGAGGCGCGTGCGAAAGGTGGTCTCGGCGTCCTGCGGGGGGAAGCGGTGGCTCCGGTAGGAGACGACGTCGTAGGCGATGCGGTCGGCCACGTAGTCGTGCACCGCGCGGGCGAGGTGCCACGGGTCGTGCTCGTGGGCGGCGAGGAAGCGGCCGACGGCGTCGGGCGAGGTCTCGTCTGCGGGTGTGAGCGCGAGCACCGCAGCGTGCGGTCCGTCCGCGGGCCACGGCCACGCGTGCGGGTCGCGCGGCGGGGGAGGAAGGGCCGGCGTGGGCTCGGCGCGCGACGGCGTGGGCCCGGTGCCGGAAGGCGTCGGGGTGACGCGGGCGACCTCGCGCTCAGGGAGCGGCTGCGGGCGCGGCGGGGGGGCCTCGGTGAAGTGGTAGAGCCACTCGGACTTCGCGGCGATCCAGAACAGGCCGCGGCGGGCCTTCTCCGCGCGGCGGTCGTGGCGGCCGTCGAGCATCCAGTCGCCGCGGCCGTTGAGCGCGACGAACGCGCGCTGCGGGTCGCGCGCGAGGAGGGCGCCGACGAACACGAAGCTCACCGCGAGGGTGCGCAGCACGAGGCGGTCGCCGAGCGTGAGGAACCGCCGCGCGGACGGCCGGCGGGAGCGTCGCCACGCGGCGAAGGCTTCCCAGAGCAGCGGGAGCACGGGAGAGACGAGCAGGCCCGAGGCGAGCGCGAGCCGGGTCGAGGCGCCCGCGTGGGCGGCGAGCGAGGAGGCGACCCAGGCGGCGGTGAGCGGCGCGACGACGACGAGCGCGAGCCAGAGCGACGAGAGGGTGAGCCGGAGCAGCGCCCACAGCGGACGGCGTCGCGGCGGCACGGGCGAACGTGAGGGGCGCGACATGGGGGGCGATGGTAGTCCCCGGGCTTGCGGTTGGCGATCGACGGGGCGCCGCAGGGTGATGGTCGGTAGAGCCGAAGGCGGTGTGCCTCTTCGACCGCTTTTGGGCCATGCGCTTCCTCCTCGCCGCGGTGCGCGAGGGAGGCGTCGCTCTGAGAGTACCTGCTCGTGTCGGCCGTCGGTGGAGACAGACTTCGAGACGGTGTTCGAGTCGGTGGCGCTGGACGGGGCGGATGAGCCCGTAGCGTGCTCGCGCGTCGAGTCATGGACCGGGCGCGGGCGCCATGGCGTGTTGAAGGCGCGTCGCGTCGGGGGCTACAGTCCGGCCGAGCTTCACCCTCGCATCATCGATCCGTCGAAATGACCCCGCACCAGACGCGCACCGCGCTAGCCCTCCTCGTCGCCGCGTCGCTGACGGTCGCGCCGTCGCGTGGAGTCGCGCAGACCCGCGACGTCGATGCGATGATCCGGCGCGGTCTCGAGCTGCGTCGCCGTGGCCGCGACCTCGAGGCGTTCCAGACCTTCGAGGCCGCCTGGGAGGCCTCGCACGGCGCCCGCGCCCGCGCCCAGATGAGCCTCGCCGCGCAGGCGCTCGGTCGCTGGGCGGACGCCGACCGCTTCCTCCGCGAGGCCCTCGCGGTGGCCGACGACCCCTGGGTGGCCGGGCGGCGCTCGGCGCTCGAGCGCTCGCTCGCGGAGATCGACGCCCACCTCGGCCGGCTGGAGCTTCGCTGCAACGTCGACGGGGCGCTCGTGCGCGTCGACGGCACGCCCCGCGGCACGACGCCGCTCGCCGAGCCGCTGCGGTTGCCCGCGGGCTCGGTCACGCTGCAGGTCGGTGCGCCCGGCTACCTCGACGTCACCCGACAGGCCGTGCTCGCGGTCGACCAGACGACCCGCGAGGAGATCGACCTCGTGGCGGTCCCGCGGGTGGCGACGCCCGTCGCGCCGCCGATCGGCGCGCCCGTCACTGCCCTCGTGCGCCGCGAGGCCCCGCCGCACCGCGAGCCGCCGCCCGCGGAGGGCGACCCGGCGCCGGCCCGCCGCGTCCTCGCGTGGACCACCGGGGCCGTGGCCCTCACGGGCGTTGCGCTCGGCGCTGTCTTCCTCGCGCTCCGCAACACCGAGGCCGACGCCTTCAACGCCCGCAACGAGGACGCCGACCCCGCCAACGACTGCCAGCGCGGCTCGTCGGCGTCGGTGTGCGTCGACGCCGAGAGCGCGGTCTCGACGCGCGGCGCGGTCGCGACGACGGGCTTCATCCTGGGAGGGGCGGCGGCGGTCGCATCGGCGGTGCTCTTCGCGACGCTGCCCCCGCGCGCATCGCCGACCCGCGCCGGGCTGCGCGGGTGCGCGGTCGCGGCCGGTCGCGGCGGCGCCGGGGTGCTCTGCGAGGTCGCGTTCTGATGGGAGAGCGGAGGGGCATGCGAAGCGCAGCGCGCTGGGGCGTCGGCCTCGCGGCGATGCTCGGTTGTGTCGAGCTCCGGTACCCCGGTGCGCCGAGCGACCGCCCCGTGGTGGTCGACGCGCCCGACGCGTCGGACCTCCCGGTCGCGACCGATACGATGGCGGCGATGGACGCCCGCGACGCCGAGGTCCTCCGCGATGTGATGGACGTCCCCGACGCCGCGAACGCGATGGACGCGCCCGACGCGAGAGATGCGCCGGACGTCCCCGACGTGCGGGACGCGCCCGACGTCCCCGACGTCCCCGACGTCCCCGACGTCCCCGTTGACGTCGCTCCGGTGTTCAACCCCACCGTGGTGACGCTCCAGAGCGACACGGCGACCTTCTCGCAGACGCCCAACTACGAGGTGACCTGGGCCACCGACAGCAACCGCGGCGGGGGGCAGGGCTGGGCCATCGCGCCCGTGGCGCCCGGGCCGGTCGGCGAGGAGAGCGCCGCGTGGGAGTTCGCGACGACCACGCCGTTCTCGCCGGTCGGGACGCGGGTCGAGGTCGCGATGGTGGGCAACGTGGCCAACTTCCGCCTCGTGTGCTTCCGGTTACGCCTCACGACCGCGTCGCGCGAACAGTTCGCCGACGGCATCGTCTCGCGCGGCAACGTCGGCGCCGCCTCGGTGTGGACCACCCCGCTCACGGTCGCCTCCGTGGCCGCGACCAACGGCGTCCTCATCGCGGCCGACGCCGGCGTGGTGCGCGCCTCGACCGAGATCGCGACCTCGACGTACACCGTGATCCTCGATACCCCGGCGTCGCAGCTCACGGGCATCCGCCTCGATACCCTCTACCTCACGCCTGCCCCCACCGGACCTGGCAACGGAACGGGCACCAACCCGGGCAATTTCATCCTCGGAGACATCCGCGTGACCGTCAGCCGGCACCCTTGACGCGCCCCGGCCCTCGCTTGCCAGCCCCGGCGGCCGCGGATACGGTCGCCGCGACATGAGCGGGCCGTGGCTCCCCGACATCCCGGCGGCGACTCCGACCGACACCGGGAGCATCCTGGGCGAGAAGTACCGCGTGTCGCGGCTCCTCGGCGAGGGCGGCATGGGGGCCGTCTACGAGGCCGAGAACACCTGGACCCTCCGGCGCGTCGCCGTGAAGGTCATGCGGCCCGAGTACGCGCGCGACCCGGAGGCGACGCAGCGGTTCCTGCGGGAGGCGCAGAGCGCGGCGCAGGTCGACCACCCCAACGTGGTGAGCGTGCTCGACCTGGGGCGCGACGCGACGAGCGGGTCGCTGTTCATCGTGCAGGAGTTCCTCGTCGGGCGGGAGCTGCGGGCGATGATCGACGAGCGCGGGGCGGTGCCGACGGAGGAGGCGCTCGCGCTGATCCTGCCAGTGGTCGACGGGCTCGCCGCCGCGCACGCGCTCGGCGTCGTGCACCGCGACCTCAAGCCCGAGAACATCTTCCTCGCGAGCTCGCGCGCCGGACGGGTGATCCCCAAGCTCATCGACTTCGGCATCGCCAAGGCGCTTCGCCCGCGCACCAACGAGTTCCGCACCATGGTCGGCCAGACCATGGGGACGCCGGGCTACATGTCCCCTGAGCAGGCCCGCGGCGACCTCGACGTCGACGCCCGCTCCGACGTGTGGTCCATCGCGGTGGTCCTCTACGAGCTGCTCTCCGGCCGCCTCCCCTTCGACGCCGACCCGAGCCCGCAGGTCGTCCTCGCCCGCGTCCTCACGCAGGCGCCGCTGCCCATCGAGCAGGCCGCACCGTCGGTCCCCGCCGACCTCCGCGTCGTGTTGAACCGCGCGCTCCAGCCGCGGCGCGAAGACCGCCACCCCGACATGCAGTCCCTCCACGCGGCGCTCACGGCCACGCAGCTCGGCGGGCGGGTGCGCGACACCCTTCGGCGCACGTCCTCCGCCGACGAGCCCGCGGCCGCGCCCGAGGTCGTTCCCCCCGAGGCGCCCCGCAGCGCCCGGGGCAGCCGCTGGATCATCGGCGCCGCCCTCTGCGTGCTCGCGCTCCTCGGGTTCGCGACGTGGCTGCCGCCGCTCCGATCGCCCCGACCGCCGCCGCTGGGCGTCGCCGTCGCTCCGCCTCGTCCCACGCCGGTCACGCCGCCGCCTGTCGTCGTCCCGCCGCCCGTCGTTGTAGCGCCTGCCGCGATCGTCGCTCCGCCGCCCGTCGTCGCTCCGCCGCCCGTCGTCGCTCCGCCGCCCGTCGATCGCCGGGTCAGCCGTCCGCCCCGAGGACGCGACGGCTCGGTGCGGGGTGCCAACGGCGCAGCGATCATCGAGTGACGGACCACGCGCCACCGCGCTCACCCGAACCCGAGGACGTCACGGTGGTCCCGCTCGGGTCGGGCGAGGCGGCGGTGTGGTCGGGCGGTCGGGCTACTTGATGGCCCCGAAGGTCCGCATCATCTTCAGGCCGTCGAAGTAGACGCGCAGCCGGCTGAGCTTGCCGTCGCGCACGTCCCACGCCTCGACCACGCTCAGCTCGAGCTTGTTGCCCGTGGGCTTCAGGTCGCCGTTGGGAGTGCGCAGCGTGCCCCGGTGCGTGCCGACCGCATGGATCTCGTTGTAGACCTGATCGCCCGAGGCGCACTGCTGCTTGAGCGTCACCGCGCAGTCGGGCATCGCGCTCTTCCAGTTGGACAGCCAGGCCTTGTACGCGTTCTTGCCCCGGTCCACCGTGCCGAAGGCCATCGTGGTCACCTCGACGTCGTCGGTGACGAGCGCGACGGCCCGGTCCATCTCGCCGCTGTTGAAGGCGGCGTAGAGCTGCCGCACGATCTCCTTGTTCGTCTCCGGAGTGGAGCTGCGAGCGACGCCGGTGCTGCTGGTCTTCTGTTCGGTAGCCATGAGAATCCCCCTTATGGATGTTGCCCGCGCCGTCGATGAGCGCGGACATCGCACCGTTTCCCCTGCCAGGTCGTCCGCGAGATGCAGGACGCCCGGACACACCGATGCGTAGTGTGCGACGCGCTTCCTGGAACCGCCCCGGCGGCGTGGCAAGCCCCCCCAAGAGATCCCATCGGCTACGCGGCGCTCCCTCGATACACCGCTCACGCGGCGGCCGACGCCCCGCCTCTGACAAGGCACTATCCGCTCTACCGAGGCTCGCCGCTCGCCTGCGACCCGATCCGCACGCCCGAGGTGACGCCGTACTGCGACTACGACGGCGTGACGTTCGAGCTCGTCGTGCCCGGGCCGTCCGTACCGGGCCCACGGCTGCTGCCCCGCGACGGACGGCGGCCTCGCCAGCCGCGGGCGCAGCAACTGCAGGAACGGCGTTCGTCTCGCACGCCGCGGTCGACGATCGCGACGCATCCTGCGACCGCACCGCGGGCGAACGGATCGCGGTGAAGGCGCTCGGGGCCCGAGCGCGGCGCGGGCCCGCGACTTAACGATCCACGCAGTCGCCATGCGATGCCGAGAGCGGGTCTTCGCCGGGTTGGGCTTCGCGGTCGCCGCAATGTTCGCGCTGCCGACGCGCGGCGCGAGCGCGCAGGCCTTGTCTCCGCCGCGAGCGCGCCTGGACGTCGACTTCGGGTACCCCGGGTTGATCGCGGCGCCGGGGGCGGGCATCCGGCCGAGCCTCGCGGCGACGGTCGGGGTGCGCTTCGTCACGCGTCCCGGCTTCGGGGTCGGCGTCGCCTTCGCGGGCGCGGGCGACCTCTCGTCCAACACCGGGACCTCCGTCGAGACCGCGCACCCCGAGGGGTGGCTCTTCGACGCGACGGCGATCTACCGACTCCGACCGCTCGGCGACGACCGCACCGGCCTGGGCATCGACCTCGCGGTGGGCGCCTCGCTGGGCAACCTCGGGTGGGACCCGGGACACTCCGCCTACGACCGCGCGTGCGGGCTGTTCGCCCTCGCCTGCAACGCCGTCGAGACGGTGCACTACGCCTCGCCGGCGCCGACCTACACGACCGGCGGGCGCGTCGGTCCGGTCGTGGCGCTGGGCGTCGACGGGCGCATCCGCGGTTTCGTCTTCGGGGTCGGCGCGGCCTACCGCGCGCTCGTCTACTACGGCGACCGTGCGCCCGTCGACGCGGAGCCTGCGGCCCTGCACGTGGTCACCGCGACCGCACACCTCGGCTTCGGTCTCTCTCTCTGATCCGTTGCCCGCTCACCAGCCGGATGACGCCGCCGTCCACCCGCCGCGGTCACGGTCGGTGCGGCGGGAGGCGCACCGGCGGGGCGCGGCGGGCCATCTCGAGGAGATGCTCGGTCGCGCCGCAGGCCATCTCGCGCTCGCCGTCCGGACCCGGCCCCGGCCGCGAGCGACCGCACGCCCGGCGGATCGTCGCCACCATCGGGCCCGCCGGCGCGCCGCGCAGCCGAGCGCACACGATCGCTCCCGCGGTGAGCTGATCATCCACGCCGAACCGACCCTCCTCGACCGGCACGATCACGCTCGCGGGCGTCGGCGAGCACCGCCGATCGGCCTCCGCGAGGGCGACCGCGTCGTCGAGGGCGAAGCCCCCCTGCGGCGTCGCGTGGGCCACGAAGAGCGGGCCGACGAGCATGTACCCGAAGCCGCTGCCGGGGGCCGTCGCGAGGGCCTCGTAGCCGAGGTGCGTGAGGAGGTCTGGCCGACCGTCGCCGTCGACGTCGGCGGCGTCGTCGGCGTCGATGTCCGCCGACGGGGCGTACGGGACGATGGCGCCGTCGCGCACGGTCCAGACCTGCGCGCGGGCCTCGGAGGGGCCCTCGTGCTCGCGACCGGCCGCGACGGTCACGGCCTCCGAGACGCCGTCGCCGTCGTAGTCGAACGCCGTGAGCGCATGCGGACCGCGGCCGCGCTCGCCGATGGAGTCGATGAAGTTGGGCTCCCGGGCGCCGTCGACCATCGCGGGGCGCACAGCGGTCCGCGCGCCGTCGCGGCCCGTGAACACGAGCGCCCACTGGCCCTCCACCCGATGCCCCGCCGCCTCCGGGCGCGTGAGCGTCTCGAGCTCGATGGACCACGTTCCGCCGGGCGCCGCGGCGCACGCGCGAAACGGGCTCTCGGCGTCGGTGTCGGGGTTGAAGTCCGCGCGGTCTTCGTCGGTGTCCCCGGGCTCGCGCGTGCGCGGCGCGACGGCCGCGAAGACGCGCAGGGTCGCGGCCCACGAGGCCTCGCAGGCGGTGGGCGGCCGGGGCGCCACGGCGGCCTCGACCGCGGCGTCGACGGTGATGGCGGGCGGCGGTGCGACCGGGGCGACGGGCGCCGGTGCCGGGTGGTGACACGCGGCGAGCGCCGCGACGATCGTGGCCATCGAACGCCATCGCGACGACATGGGAGAGCGCATCGACCGAAGAGCTATCAGACGCCCGCGCGGGCCGACAGATCCCTCTGCCTGCCTCGTGCGTCCGGGCGCTCCCGTCGATAGCCACGCATCCCGTTGCCGCCCGCCGCGCTCGCCGCGAACCCGTCGCACAACGCCGCGGGCGGCACCGCGTTCAGCTACGGCTTCGCTGAAGCCTACCGGGCCACCTCGCGGTACGGAGCAATTGACCAGGGTGGTCAGGTTGCTACCGTCGGCGGATGAGCGAGCGCACGAAGGCGGCGGTCTACAACATCGCCGAGGCCAAGGCCCATCTGCCGGAGCTGGTCGAGCGGGCCAGCGCGGGTGAGGTCATCATCGTGGCGCGCGCCGGGAAGCCGCGGGCGCGCCTCGTCCCGTTGGAGGATGGCGGGGTGAAGCTGCGCGTGCCGGGGAAGGGCAAGGGGCGCTTCGTGGTCGCGAGCGACTTCGACGATCCGTTGCCGGACGACGTCATCGCCGCCTTCGAGGGAGGCACGCGTTGAGGCTGCTGCTCGACACCCACGCCTTCCTCTGGTGGGACGAGGGGACGTTGCCCGCGAAGGTCGTGAGGCGCATCCGCGCGGCGGACGAAGTGCTGGTGAGCGCGGCGAGCGCGTGGGAGGTCGCGATCAAGGCGGGTCTCGGCAAGATCGCCGTGAAGGGCTCGTTCGCCGAGGCGGTCGCCGACTATGGCTTCCACGAGCTGCCGGTCGGCTTCGCGCACGCCGAGCTGGTGCGCACGCTGCCGCTGATCCATCGCGATCCCTTCGATCGCATCCTCGTGGCGCAGGCGATCGTCGAGGGCCTCACGATCGTCACTCGCGACGAGCTGGTGACCGCCTACGCGGTCCCGAGCGTGTGGGAGTAGAGCGGTACCCGGGCGGCGGGGTCACATCGGGCGGGGCGTCAGCGACACGCGGCCGCGGTCGATGATGGTGCCGTCGAGGCGGTAGGGGGTGACCTCCAGGCGGGTCATGGTGGCGTGGATGCGGAGGAAGTTCACCACGCTCTCGTAGTAGGCCGACCACGAGCGGGGGGTGCCGTCCTGGAGCTCGTAGAGCTGCGCGCCGGCGCCCGCGGCGACGATGTAGCGCGTGCCCCTCCGGCCGCTGACCTCCTGGCCCCGGCCGTCGAGCTCCTTGCTGAGCTCGAAGTCGTGCTCGTGGCCGTTGAGCACCAGGTCGACGCCGAACTCGTCGAAGACCGGCGCCCAGGTGGTGCGCACGAAGACCGTGTCGGTGGTGGAGGAGTGCCGCGACGAGCCGAAGCAGGGCTTGTGGTGCACCGCGACGAGGAAGGGCACGCGAGCGCGGTTGGCCCGGGCGCGGGTGAGGTCGGCGCGCATCCAGGTGAGCTGGGTGCCCGCGACGTTGCCCGCGTAGTCGTCGCGCAGCGGCGTGTCGTTGAGGAAGATCAGGTGCACCGGGCCGTAGTCGAAGGAGAAGTAGAGCTCGCTCTGCTCCGGCGCGTCGACCTGCGGCTGCGCGAACTGCATCAGGTAGTTGATCGCGAGGGCGTCGTGGTTGCCGTGCGCCATCATCCACGGCATCACCGCCTGCGACGACGCGGCGCCGGTGAACCACTGCTGCCACGCGCCCTGCAGCGTGCCGAGCAGCACCGCGTCTCCGGTGAAGATCTGGAAGTCGGGCTGCTGGGTGCCCATCACCACGCGCTCCTGCACCTGGCGCCAGGTGGTGAAGTTGTCGCGAGAGTCACCCGAGACGGCGAAGTTCACGTCGTAGTCGGTGCGGCCCGCGGCGGGGGCGGTCTTGAAGCGCTGCACCGCGCTCCAGTGCCCTTCGCCGCCCACGCGGTAGTGGTAGGTGGTGTCGGGGCGCAGCCCGCAGACGTGCGCCTCGTGGATGGTCACCTCGGTGGACCCGAGGCCGCCGGTGCTCACGCTGCCGAGGGCCGTCTGGTCGAGCATCATCGGGTCGGTGCCGAACTGCACCACGCTGGCGCGGGTCTGGCTGTCGGTCTGCCACACGAAGGCGATGCTGCTCGACGGGTCGGCGGGCCAGGAGGTGTGCACGTTGCGCGGCGCGGGCATCGGCCCGAACACGGTGCGGTTGCCGAGGACGTTGTGGATGGTCCCGGGCAGCGAGCTCACCCGGTGCATGCAGCCTTCGGGGGTGTAGGAGAGCGGCGCCCTCTCCTCGGTGAGGGGGTCGCCCGAGTCACCGGGCGCGGCGGCGTCCGAGGTGATGCCCTGGGCGTCCGAGGCGCTGCCGGTGTCGGTCGGAGGGAGCGATCCGGCGTCGTTGGACGCGGCGCTGAGCGGCTCCTGACAGGCCGAGAGCAGCGACAGGACGGCGGCGAGGGCGAGCGGTCGATGGGTTCGCATGGTGGTCCTCGGAGCGTTAGGGTCAGAACGACCCGGTGAGCAGCAGGGTGAAGAGGTCGTTGACGACGATGCCGCTGCCGACGGGGCGGCTGACGATGTCGCGGTGCTCGGTGTTGACCGTGTACTGGGCCTGCACCTTGAAACCGTGCCCGAGCTGGTACCAGTTGAGCCCGAAGGTGTAGGCGCGCGAGAACATGAAGTCGCGGTAGACCTCGCGCGACTGCGAGCCGGGCAGGCGCTGGCCGCACTCCGCGCCGGCGCTCACGGTGTAGCAGCTGGAGGGGTCGAAGCTCTGCGCCCGGGCGACCACCTCCAGGTGGTTGCGCAGCGCGGGAACCGGGATGAAGTACCCCGCCTGGAGAAGCCAACCGAGGGACTGGGTGCTCGGCGCGGCGGTGGTGTCGGTCTCCTGGGTGTCGCGGAAATACACCTCCCCGTAAAGCGAGGCCCCGCTCGCGGCGAAGAACAGGTCTGCTCCCAAGGAGTTCAATGTGATGCGGTTGGGCGTCGGGGTGCTCTGCCCGGGGAGCGTGACCAGGCCCACCTGGCGGATCTGGCTGGCGGCGTTGAGGCCGATGGCGAGCGTCGGGGCCTGCGAGAGGTTGATGGCGCCCTCCTGCAGGGCGCGCGGCCGGCCGAGGGGGTTGATGGCGACGCGGCCTGCGTAGAGGAAGAAGCCGTCGAGGTTGAAGGCGCTGTTGGAGCCCTTCCCGTTGAAGACGCCGGCGTAGTACTCGACGAGATCGCGGGGACCGGCCCAGCCCCAGACCATCAGGCCCTGGTCGAAGCTGGGGATGAAGCGCACGCTGCTGGAGTTGGCGCCGCCCGACCAGAGCGAGCGGTCGGAGAACTGGAAGCGCGTGCTGGAGGTGAGCTCCTGCCGGGAGAAGGGCACGCGAAACTGCCCGATCTGCACCTGCAGCCAGCGGCGCACGGGCACGAGGGCGTAGGCGTCGAGCAGGTCGAGGTTGTTCGACATGTTGAACTCGACGCGCATCTGGAGGAGCGGGTGCGCCTGGCCGTGGATGACCACGCGGGTGCGCTGGAGGCTCACCCCGGGAGGCAGCGAGAAGTTCGAGGTGGAGTCGAGGTTGTAGCCGGTCTGAACGATGAACTGCGGCTGGGCGTAGAAGCCGAGGTCGAGCCAGCGCTCGGCCACCCCTTCAGGGAAGCGGCTGGCCCCGACGTGGCCGCCGGCCGCGAGGGGAGGCACGAAGTCCGGCGGGCGAAGGTCGGGCGAGGCGACGGAGCCGTTGAACATCGCTGCGAGGGACAGGCCCCCCGGGGCGAGCGCACCGGGGGGAGACCAGCCCGAGCGGGCCTCCTCCCAGAGGCGAACGGCGCCCGCCTCGCGAGGCACCGTGAGACCGACAGAGACGCCCGCCAGGGCGATGGACCAGAGAGCCGCGCGCTTCACCACGTTGGATCGATGACCTCGTTGGAACGAAGCCTCTACCAGAGCGGGGGTTGTGGTTCTGGGGCGATCGGGTGACAGGACGGTGGAGAGACGGAACGCTTAGGTGAAGCGGCCCGTGACGGCCATGAAGGTGACCTTGTCGGTGGTGTCACGGAGGCGGGCGGTGAGGGTGCGCACGACGTTCCAGAGCACCTCGTAGGCGAGGTCGCGGTGGACGAGCATCAGGTGCTCCATCTGGTCCTTGGTGATCTCGAGCACGGTGCACGACTCGTGGACGTGGGCGTCGGCGCTGCGCGGCGCCGGGTCGATGACGGCCATCTCGCCGAAGTAGTCGCCCGGCCCGAGGATGGTCAGCGCCTCCTCGCCCATGCCCGGAACCTCCCTGGAGATGCGCACCCGCCCCTCGGTGATGAGGTACAGCCGGTCGCCCACGTCGCCCGCGCGAAACAGCACCGTCCCCACAGGGTACCGCTGCTCCGTCGCGATGCTCGCCACCCGGGCCAGGGACTTCGCGGACAGCCCATGAAACAGGGCGATGCGCGCGATGGGGCTGTCTGCCGTCGCGGTGTCGTTGCTCGGTGGGCTCATGAGGGGGGGAGCTTAGCCGTCGAGCGCCGAGATGTAGCGCTCGGCGTCGATGGCGGCCATGCAGCCCGAGCCCGCGGCGGTGACGGCCTGGCGGTACACGTGGTCGGCCACGTCACCGCACGCGAACACCCCGGGGATGTTGGTGCGCGTGGTGCCGTGGATCACCCGGAGGTAGCCGTTGTCGTGGGCGTCGACGGTCCCGAGGAAGAGCTGCGACGCCGGGGTGTGCCCGATGGCCACGAAGACCGCGTCGATGGGCATCTCGCGAAGCTCGTGGCTCACCGTGTCCTGGAGCACCACCGAGGTGACCTTCTTCTTCGAGACGTCACGCACCTCGGCGACGGCCTTGTTCCAGTGGATCTTGATCTTCGGGTGCCGGAACACCCGGTCCTGCATGATCTTGCTGGCGCGGAACGCGTCGCGGCGATGCACGAGGTGCACGGTGCTGGCGAGGTTGGCCAGGTAGAGGGCCTCCTCCAGCGCGGTGTCGCCGCCGCCGACCACGATGACCTCCTGGTTGCGGAAGAAGGTCCCGTCGCAGGTGGCGCAGGCCGACACGCCGTGGTTCTGCAGGTCCTTCTCGCCGGGGACCTCCAACCAGCGGGCGACGGCGCCGGTGGCGATGATGATCGACCGGGCCTCCAGGGGCTCCGGCTGGCTCTCGACCCACACGCGCTTCACCGGGCCGTGCAACTCGACCTTGAGCGCGTCCTCGGTGAAGAACTTCGTCCCGAAGCGCTCCGCCTGCTGGCGAAACTGCTCCATCAGCTTCGGCCCGGTGATCCCCTCCGGGAAGCCCGGGTAGTTCTCCACCTCGGTGGTGATCATGAGCTGGCCACCGGGCTGGTGGTCGCTGCCGAGGCCCTCGATCATCACGGGGGCCATGTCGGCGCGCCCCGCGTAGATGGCCGCCGTGAGGCCGGCCGGGCCGCTGCCGATGATGATGACTTTGTTCATGGGGTGCGAGCGCCTCCGCGGGCGGTGAGAAGGGGATCGGAGACCGGAGACCGGCGGACGACTACAGGGTGCCGAGGAAGGCGCCGTAGGCGGCCGCGTCCATCAACCCGTCGAGATCGGAGGACGTTCCCGCGGTCTCGATGACGACCATCCAGCCGTCGCCGTAGGGGGCCTCGTTGACCTTCTCCGGGGCGTCCTTGAGGGCCTCGTTGATGGCGACCACGGTGCCGCCGATGGGCGAGAACAGGTCGCTCACGGACTTGGTCGACTCGACCACGCCGAAGACCTTCCCCGCCGTGAGGGTCGCGCCGAGCTTCACGTCGACGCTCACCAGGATGATGTCGCCGAGGGCGTCCACCGCGTGCTGGGTGATGCCCACGGTGACGCGGTTGCCCTCGACGCGGGCCCACTCGTGTTCCTTGGTGTACTTCAAGCCGGACGGAACATCAGCCATCGCCAACCTTCGCTCTCTCTTCTTCGGCCGTCGTGGGAGTCACTCTCTCTGCTCGGGATGGGAGCATCGAGAGTGTGGGGATTCGTCTCAGTGCGCCGCAGGTTCGGCCGCGGGCTCGGCGGCCACCTCGGCGTCGCCCGCCCCCGCGTCGGCGGGCGTCGCAAGCACGCCCGGCGACAGGAACAGGTACACCCCGAGGGCGGCCGCGAGCAGCAGCGCGAGTCCCGCGAGGGGCATCCAGCCCGGCGTGACGAGCGCGTCCTCGGCGGGCTCGGGGTGCGCGTGCGCGTGGTTCCCGTGACCCTTCGCGTGACCGTGATCGTCGTCGTGGGAGGGGCCGTGTCCGTGCGCGTCTGCCATAAGGTGGCGCCGGTGGTAATCCCAACGGCGCGCGCTGGTCAACCCTGTGCGATGGACTCCACCGGACTCTGCGCCGCCGTCTTCAGCGCATCGAGGAACTCCCCCCCCGGCAGCGCCGCCGGCTCTCGGGGCGCCGCCTCGGGCTCGCTGCCCTTCGCGGCACCCTGGAGGTAGGTCACCGCCACCTGGCGCAGCGGGCCCATCAGCACGTCGGCGATGACGTCGCTGGTGCCCGCCATCGCGCGGATGCGGAGCTCCCTGGAGAGCTTGTGCGACACGTCTCCGGCGGGCAGCGGCATCGCCGCGAGGCCCAGCGAGAGCACCCCGGAGAGCAGCGAGGCGCCGAGCTCGGTCTCGAGGAAGGCCGCGATGCGCGCCCGGAGCGCCGGGTCATCGGGGCCGAGGTGCCGGGAGAGCAGGGCCACGAGGGGCTCGCGCGCCAGCTTCACGAACTGCGACCCCGCGAGGCGCCACGCGGCGTCCGTGGCGTCGACCTCGAGGGACTTCAGCACCGGGGGGATCTTCTTCTCGTCCATGGTTCGCTCCGTCTTGGCTGAGGGCGTCGGCGCGCTCGGCGCCGCGCTCTTCGTGTTGCTGTCCGCCGTCGTCGTCACTGCCGTCACCGCGCTCACCGGCACCCACTGGCCCACCCGGTCGAGCCTCGCCGCGATCTGGGCCGCCACGCGCACCATGGCCCGCCGCACCCTCGCGTCGCCCTCCGTCGCAGAGCGCTCGGCCAGCGCCCACGCCGCCTCGGCGAGCCCGTGCGCGACCTGCGCCCTGCGCTCGTCCATCGTCGCCCGGGCCCAGCCCTCGAGGGCCTGCGTCTGGGCCACCCGGTCGCTGCGGATCACCGCGCCCCGCAGCAGGTCGTCGACCGCGTGGTTGCCCACCACCAGCAGCGAGGCCGAGTGCTTCACCTGCTGGGTGAACACCCGCTCGAAGCCGCTCTCCCCGAGCCCGTCGAGGCTCAGCCGGGTCGCGTCGATCATCGCCTCGAACACGCCTGCATCCGGCGCCCCCGAGGCCCCCCGCACCCGCAGCGGAACCCCCGCCATCGCCCCCGCCACGACCCTCAGCTCGGCCGCGGTCGGGCCAGGCGCGTCCATCGACTGCGCCACCAGCGAGCGCGCCGCCCAGGTGAGGGTGTAGCGCGCCCACTGCTCCTCGAAGCCCCGCTCGACGCTGTCCGTCGGCGGGGTCGCCGCGTCGACGGCCATGGTCACCGCCGTCACCACGTCGCAGGTGGGAAGCGTCTCGCGGAGCCCCTTCAGCAGCGCCAGGCCGAACTCTCGCCCGCGCCAGGCGCCGTCATGGCTCTGCTGCCAGGGGTGCTGTCGCAGCGCGAGGTCGAGTCGTCTCAGGGTCTCGATGCGTAGCGGGCTCGTCATGGCGGCGTCGCCTCCGATGTCCGTCACCCTAGTGACCTGCCCCGCGCGCAGCAACCGGGCCTGTGACATACCCTGTCTCGTTCGCGAAACCCCTTGCTGCAAGGGCGTTTGAGCGGTTGCATGGGCCCCATGGGCGACGACGCGGTGGCGTGGGTGAGGGCGCAGCGGGGGCCGATGGAGGCCCTGCTCCGGGCGCTGGTGGAGGAGAGCTCGTACACGCTCGACCCTCGCGGCGTGGACGCGGCGGGGGCGGTGCTGCGCGAGGCGGTCCCGCTGCGGTGCAGGGCGGTGCCGGGGGAGCGCTACGGGTCGCACCTCTTCTTCGAGGGGAGGCGCCCCGCGGGCGACGGGGGCGTGGTGCTGGTGGGGCACCACGACACGGTGTTTCCCCGTGAGGTCTTCTCGGGCTACCGCTCGGAGGGGGACGTGGCCTGGGGCCCCGGGGTGCTCGACATGAAGGGCGGCCTGGTGGTGATGGCCTTCGCGCTGCGCGCCCTCGACGCGGTGGGCGCCCTCGATGAGGTGCCGCTGACGATGGCGGTGGTGGCCGACGAGGAGGTGGGATCGCCGGAGAGCGCTCCGTGGCTTCAGCAGGCGGCGCGGGGCGCGGCGGTGGCGCTGGTCTTCGAGGCGGGGCGCGAGGGAGACGCGATCATCACGAGGCGCAAGGGGACGCTGGCGATGACCGCGAGGGCGATCGGGAGGGCGGCGCACGCGGGCAACGCGCACGCGCAGGGGGCGAGCGCGATACGGGCGATGGCGAGGTTCATCGAGTCGGCCGAGGCGCTCAACGGCTGCGCGAGCGGCGTCACCATCAACGTCGGCACCGTGCACGGCGGAACCTCCAAGAACACCGTCCCCGCGCAGTGCCTGGCGGAGCTCGACGGGCGCTTCGAGCGCGCCGACGACGGCGTCACCCTGGTCTCTCGCTTACGCGACCTGGTAAGATCCCCGCTGGTCGAGGGCACCTCGGTGGTGCTGGAGGGAGGCGTCGCGAGGGCGCCGCTCGAGCGCTGGGAGGAGAGCGCCCGGTGGATGCAGCGCTACGGCGGGTGTCAGCGGCTCGCGGGCCTCGGGGTCGCCGAGTCGCCCTTGCAGGGGGGCGGCAGCGACGCCTCGACGACGGCCTCGGTGGGGGTGCCCTCCATCGACGGGCTCGGCCCCCGGGGGAGCGGGTTTCACACGCTGGACGAGCGCGTGGAGCTCGACTCGCTGGTGCCGAAGTGCGAGGCGCTGGTGAGGTTCTTGTTGGGCGTGGGAGGTGACGGGTTCTCTCCCCCGTCGGCGTGACTGTGCGACCCTGCGCGGGTCGTGGCTGAACGCTCGCCCCAACCCCCCTCGCAGGCCTCTTCCCAGGGGCACGACCCGGAGACCCGCTGGCTCTCCGTCGCGTGCGCGCTCGGGGCGCTGCTGGTGCTCTTCCTCCACGCGGGGCTCGGGCCGCGCTACCAGACCGAAGACCCCGCCGGGGAGCTGTTCTCCAACCAGATCTCCTTCCTGGCGGGCATCACCGTCGCGTCCTTCCTGACGACCGCCCCGGAGCGTCGTCGCTGGGTGTACCTCACGGCCTTCCCGGCGACGGCGTGCGGCGTGGTGTTCCCGTGGCTGCACGCGCTCTACCCCATCAACAGCGTGGGCTACCGGCTGCTCAACGCGCTCTCCCCGGTGGGCATGGCGATGGTGGCCTTCACGGTCACCTGGGCGCTTCGGGTCACTGCCGCCGACGACGCCCTGCGCAACGCCCGGCGTTGACACGGGCTCCGCGCCCCGGTGTAAGCCCGAACATCGGGGCGGCGTTGTCCGTCGTCACCTGGTAACCGGAGGTCCATCGCCGATGTCCCACTCGCTGGTCCCTTGTCCCGGCTGCTCGCGTCACGTCCGCGCCGACGAAGACGCCTGCCCCTTCTGCGCCGCGCCGGTCACCCACCGGGTCGAGCGCAGCGCGGCGGGCTCCCAGGCCACCCGCGTGGTCGTCGCCCTCGCCGCGGCCCTCACGGCCAGCGCCTCGCTCTCGGCCTGCTATGGCGGACCGCCCCACCCGAGGGCGCTCGACGTCTACCCCCAGCGGGTGAACGCCGCCCCCGACAGCGGCGCGGTGCTCGAGCAGACCCCGAAGCCCTGAGCGGTCAGCGGGGGAAGAGTTCGAGCTGCGGCGGCTGCGCGGGCTCTGCGCCGAGGCTGGTCACCCCGAACTGCGACGACACCAGCAGGGTCGCGGGGTGATCGCAGAGGGCCTCGGCGGCGGAGGCTCGCGCGAGCTCGGGGGTGTTGTTGGTCTGCGAAAGATGCATCAGCACGACGGTGCGCACGGCCCGGTCGAGGCTTCGCAGGAGCCCGTGGGTCTGGGCGTTGGAGAGGTGCCCGTGGCCGCCGGAGACGCGGCGCTTCAGGTGGTAGGGGTACGGGCCCGACCAGAGCATCTCGTGGTCGTGGTTGGACTCGATCAGCACGGTGTCACACCCCGCGAGGTGATCGAGCAGCCCCGGCGGAACCTCCCCCAGGTCGGTGGCGATCGCCGCGGCCTCGCCGCCGTGCTCGAAGCGCAGCGAGACCTGCGGCGCGTCGTGGGGGACGGTCAGCGCGGTGACGGCGATGTCGCCGATGGAGAAGGGCGCGCGGGGACCGAAGACCCGAGGGGTGCGGCGCCCCCCGAGGCGGACGCTGCGGCGCGTGGCCTCGCTCACATAGAGGGGCGCCTGGAAGTGCTCGGAGAGCTCGGCGGCGTGGCGGCAGTGGTCGCCGTGGGCGTGGGTGACGATGAGCGCGTTGGGCTTCACCGAGAGCTGCGCGCGGGTGAGCTGCCGCTGGAGGGTCGCGAGGGGGAGGCCGGCGTCGACGAGCAGGCGGGTCGATCCGGCTTCGATGAGCATGGCGTTACCGCCTGATCCGCTGGCGAGCACGGTCAATCGCACGATGCGGCACTGTAGCGGCAAGGTGACGGCCGGGCCACGTCTCGCCGACGGCGGTGACCGGGCCTTGTGCATCGCCAGCGTGTAGGCGATAGGGTTTGTCCGACGAGGAGGGACTACATGACCCTACGACTGGCTCGGCGGCATGGATGGGGCTTCACGCTGGTGGAGCTGATGATCGTGGTGATGATCCTCGGTCTGCTCGCGGCGATCTCGATCCCCTCGTACACGCGCTATGTGAAGCGCACCAAGACGAGCGAGGCGGTGGGTAACATCCGGGCCATCTACCAGGGCCAGATGACCTACTTCCAGCGGAGCGTCGAGGTCGGCACGGGGCAGCGCTTCGCCTCGGCGGCCACGTACACGCCCGACAGCAACCCCGGCTCGTCGAAGTACCCCGCGCGCCCCACCGTCTGGACCGCCGACCCCCAGTGGGCGGCGATCGGCTTCTCGCTCGAGCAGCCCCACTACTACGCCTACGCGTCGTACACGTCGGGCTCGGGGGAGGGGGCGTACTTCTACTCCCGCGCGATCGGCGACCTCGACGGCGACGACATCGAGTCGACCTTCTCCATCACGGGCACGGTGGTGTCCGGAGAGCTGCGGCGCGATCGGATGATCGTGACGCGAGAGCTGGAGTGATCGGGGAGCGGTAGACGGGGGGGTGGAGGGGAGCGGGACTCGATCAGCAGTGATCGGGGCTGACGCAGGTGCCGTTGGCGGCGGTGCACGCCGCGGTGTCGCGCCAGGAGTACTGCCAGCCGTGGGACCAGACCCGGCAGCAGCAGAGCGGGGGAGTGGGGCCGGGGGCGGGCTGCTGGAGCGCGACCGGGGGAGCGACCGGGGGAGCGGGAGCGCGGTCTTGTGCGACGGCCAGCGGAGATGCGGCGAGGCTGACAGCGAACATGAGACCTGAGAGACGCTGCATCATGGAGGCCCTCCTTCTCGGCGACGAACCGGAACCCGGCCATACATCGGGTACCTGCGAACCTTAGGGCCCCGCGACGGGGCTGTCGATCCGTGGGCGCGTGAGGTACGGGATGGGCCCCTGCGGGATTCACCCGATGTCCGCGGGAGGAATGAAGGAGCGTCGAGTTCATGACCGCGAAGCAGAAGGTGTTGGACCCGGCGATGCGGGGAGAGATCGAGCGCTTCTTCGCGGAGGAGATCCCCTTCAACCGCTACCTCGGGCTGCGGCTGGTCTCGCTGGAGCGGGGCGTTGCGAGGGTGCTGCTGCCCTTCAAGCCCGAGCTGGTGGGCGACCCGATGCGCCCGGCGCTCCACGGCGGGGTGATCGCGGCGGCGCTCGACACCGTCGGGGGCGCGGCGGTGTTCAGCGAGCTCGCCGTGGGCGATCGGGTGTCGACCGTGGACATCCGCGTCGACTACCTTCGCCCCGGTCGGCTGGAGGACCTCTACGCCGAGGCGACCATCAAGCGCGTGGGCAACCGCATGGGGGTGACCGCGATCCGAGCGTTTCACGAGAGCGACCCGGAGCAGTCGGTGGCCGAGGCGATGGCGGTCTACAACATCCGCCGGGTGCAGGACCGATGAGCGACCCCACCGACGAGGCGACGCACCGGCGCTGGATGCTGGAGGCCCTTGCGGAGGCCGAGCGAGCGGCCGCGGCGGGGGAGGTCCCGGTGGGCTGCGTGCTGGTGTCGGCGGAGGGGGTGAGCCTCGCGAGGGCCCACAACCTCCGCGAGGCGCTCGAAGACCCGACCGCTCACGCGGAGGTGCTGGCGATGCGCTCCGCCGCCGCCGATCTCGGAACCTGGCGGCTGGAGGGCGTCACGGCCTACGTGACGCTCGAGCCCTGCGTGATGTGCGCCGGGGCCTTCGTCAACGCGCGCATCGGGCGGGTGGTCTACGGCTGCGACGATCCGAAGGCGGGCGCGGTCTCGACGCTCTACCAGCTCCACCAGGACACCCGGCTCAACCATCGCTACCCCGTGCTCGGCGGCGTCGAGGCCGGGGCGTGCTCGGAGGTGCTCCGAACATTCTTCCGTGCACGACGGAAGGGTTCTGCGTTGACAGGGGGGTAGGCCTTTGCGTAGGTTTCGCGACGGAGAGCTGTCCGAGTGGTCGATGGTGCCTGACTCGAAATCAGGTGTACCGAAAGGTACCAAGGGTTCGAATCCCTTGCTCTCCGCCCGAAAGAGTTGAAGTCCCGGTGTCGGCGCGACAGCGCGCGCGACACAAGGGAGAGGTGGCCGAGTGGTCGAAGGCGCCGCACTGGAAATGCGGTGTACTCCAAAAGGGTACCGTGGGTTCGAATCCCACCCTCTCCGCAGATGATGCCCTCCACGGCGTTTTACCCCATCGGGTAAGGACGGCGTGGTGTGCGCGCTCGCGCCAGTCCATGGAGGCTCCATGACGGCTGCGCTGAGTGAAGAACAGCTCCGACTGGTCGAGCACGTCGAGCGCCTGGTGGCCTCGGCGGCGCTCACGACCCCGAGCGACGCGCCACCCCCGGTGGCGTGGATGCAGGTCGAGACCCGAGGGCGCGTGCGCGACCTGCTCCTCGGGTGGCGCACCGAGGTCGATGGGGGGGTGCCGGTGCTGCACTGGCAGACCGCTCCGCTCGCGTCGGTGTTCTTCACGACGCGCGAGGGCGAGGACTACGAGCTCGACGTCGACGGCCGCACCCTCGAAGGCACCGTCCGCGCCCGCGCCCTGCTCGACTTCTCCGGCGGATCGCTCGTCGAGCTCCTCACCGCCGACGCCGCGCTCTCCCGGCGGGGCGGCGGCCCGTGGCGCCGCGAGGGCGATCCTCCTCCGTCGCTGCTGCAGCCGCGCCCGGTGGGGGCGCTGCGCGCGCCGTCGCCCTTCACCCTCGACGCGCTCGACGCCGAGCAGCGGCGAGCGGTGGAGCTCCCTCGCCGACGGGCGCTGCTGGTGCTGGGCGAGGCGGGCTGCGGGAAGACCACCGTGGCGCTCCACCGGGTGGCGGCGCTGCAGGCGAGGGCCGAGCGCTCGGGGCGCACCTTCCGCGGGCTGGTGCTGGTCCCGGTGGAGGGGCTGCAGCGCCTCTCGACGACGCTGCTGGAGCGCCTCGGCGCCAAGGACGTCGAGGTGAAGAGCTACGAGCGCTGGGCGGCGGTGCAGGCGCGTCGGGCCTTCCCGGGGCTGCCTCGGAGGGAGAGCCACGGCGCGCCCGCGGCGGTCACCCGCCTCAAGCGGCACCCCGCGCTGCGGCAGGCGCTGGCCGAGGTCGCCACGCGCCCGGAGCGCCCTCGGGGCGCGACGGCCAACCGCGAAGATCTCCAGCACCTCTTCGGAGATCGGCTGCTGATGGAGCGCGTCGCGTCGTCGTCCCGAGGAGCGGTCTCCGAGCGGGCCGTGGCCCAGGTGCTGGAGCACACCAACGTGCAGTTCACCGACACCACCGAGGACTCGCATCGCCACGTGGACGCCGACCGGCTCGTCACCGTCGACGGGCTCCGCATCGACGCCGGGACGCCCTTCGAGGACGCCGGGGCCATCGACCCGGAGGACTACGCCGTGCTCTTCGCGCTCGCCGAGCTGCGAGCGACGCCCGGCGACCAGGCGCCCTCGCCAGGGGCCTACGACTGCGTGGTGCTCGACGAGACCCAGGAGTTCGCTCCGCTCGAGCTCGCCCTCATCGGCCGGGCGCTGCGCCCCGGAGGCACGCTCATCGTCGCGGGCGACGAGGGACAGCAGGTCGATCCGACGGCGTATTTCCCAGGGTGGGACGGGGCGATGCGAGAGCTCGGCGCGGAGTCCTGGGAGGCCGTGCGGCTCGCGGTGAGCTACCGCTGCCCGCCGGCGGTGACCGCGCTCGCGAGGGCGGTGCTGCGCGGCGAAGGGGTCGCGGCGCCCGACGCGGCGGTGAGGGCGTGGCGGGCGAGGAGCCTCTTCCACCTGGTGGCGGCGCTGCTCGACGGGGCGCGCTCGCTGCGGGAGAGCGACCCCGAGGCCTCCGTGGCGGTGGTGTGCCGCACGCCGGAGTCGGCGGCCCGCATGGCCGCGCTGCTGGCCCGGGGCGACGACCGGGTGAGGCTGGTGCGGGGCGGGGATTTCTCCTTCGCGGCGGGCGTCGAGGTGAGCTGCGTGCAGGAGGTGAAGGGGCTCGAGTTCGACCACGTCGTGGTGCCCGACTGCGACCTCGGCGCGTACCCCGAAGGGGCCGAGGCGAGGCGCGCCCTCTACGTGGCCATGACCCGGGCGTCGTACCAGCTGGTGCTGGGCACCGTGGCGCCGTGGAGCCCTCTTCTACGGGGCGCGGAGGGTATGGGCTAACGGAGCGCGGACTTCACCACGACGGTCTCTCCGGCGACGGCGGCGTCGGACTCCAGCGCCAGGAGGCGCACCCGCCCGGTCGCCACGGTGCGTCCCTCCGGGTCGGTCACCGTGGCCTCCCAGACCTGCGTGCGGCGGCCGCGGGTGATGGGGCGGGCGGTCGCCCGGAGCGTGCCCTCGCGCACCGCGCGGATGAACGAGGTGTGGTTCTCCAGGCCGACGATGGACTGCCCCCGAGAGGCCGCGTTGAGCGCAGCGCCCACCGAGGCGAGGGTCTCGATGACCCCCGAGTGCACGCCCCCATGGACGATGCCGTAGGCCTGGAGGTGCTGCGGACCGACGGTCCACTCGGCGGTCACCTCGTCGAGGGTGGCGCGCACGTAGCGAAGCTCCATGGCGGAGTTCCAGCCGTCGCGCTGGGTGTTGAGCATCGGGGCGAAGTCTTCGGTGGGGTCGCTCATAGGTGCCGCGGATCATTCCCGACGAGCCCTCTCCCCGCCAATCCTATCGACGCGTCGGCGGCGCGAAGCCCTCCATGATCCTCGCGGCGGCGCGGGGCATCCGGTTGCGCTGGGCGTACCCGGCGACGGCGTTGCGCCAGTCGAACTCGGGTCGGTCGATGCGCATGAGCGCGTGCATCCGACGCACCCGCACCGCCGCCGGGAGGGTCTCCTCGGCCTCGATCGCCGGGTGCTCCCACTCGTCGGGAAAGCGTCGGATCGCCTCGTAGGCCAGCGCCGCGTGCCACGCCGCCTCGTCGACCTCGCCGCGGCTCTCCAGCAGGCCCGCGTAGCGGTAGTGGTTGTGCGCCGACGCCGGGCAGGCCGCGATCGAGTGGGCGTAGAGCGTCGGGTCGTCGCGCCATCGGGTCGAGAGGTACGCGCCGGTCGCCACGTGCACGGCCACGAGCAGCCCCAGCAGCGCGCGCCGCGCCCCGCCCGAGAGCCACCACGACAGCAGCGGAGGCGCGAGGGCCAGCGCGGCGAACCACGTCGGCGCCAGGAAGAACCGGTCGGCCATCGCCTCGGGGACCTTCCACGCGAGCCCGGTGAACATCGCCCCCGTGGCGCCCACGCAGAGCGCCCACGCGGGCCTCGAGGCGCGCAGCGAGCGGCGGGTCGACCAGGCTCCGAGCGCCAGCAGCGCGAGGCCCGCGGCGAAGGGCGCGGTGAGCGCGGTCGAGGGCCGCCAGAGCATGGCGTACTTGCGCCCGGTGCAGAGGTCGAAGGGCGCCACCAGCAGCCGCGCGGCGCGGGCGAGGTACTCGACGGCGTAGACCGCGCGCTGCCACGGAGCGGCCCCCGCGAGGACGTCGTCGGGGGCGAACCACCGCACCACGGTGCCGCTCGTGAGGAGGCGGGCGGCCAGGTAGAGGGCGACCACGAGGCTCATCACCGAGGTGCGGCGCCAGCCGTCGCGGGGGGTCTCTCCGTGCGGGGGAGCGAGGGAGAGCACGCCCGCGACGGCCACGAGGCTGAGGGCGCTCTCCTTGGAGAGCAGCGCCGCGGCGGTGGCGGCGGCGGTCACCCCGAGGCCCGCGAGGGTCGGACGGGAGCGCAGCGCCACGAGGCCGAAGAGCAGCGCCAGCACGTCGGCGCGGCCCACGAGCGAGGCGACGTTCTCGACGTGCAGGGGCATCGCCGCGAAGAGGCACGCGGCGAGGAGGGCGGCGGGCGCCGGCAGGTGCGCCCGGGCGAAGCCGTGGGCCACCGTCAGCAGCGCCAGGAACCACCCGAGCGACGCGAGGTGCATGGGCCCCGGGGAGAGCCCGAAGAGGCGAGCGTCGAGGGCGAAGGTGAGCGTGGTGAGCGGGCGCCATGACGCCGGCGGGGTGCCGAGCGCGGCGCCCCAGAAGGTTCGAGTGAAGACCAGGGAGAGGGGCCCGTCGCCGTTGACGCCGGGGTGCGTGGTGATGGCCCGGACGTCGTCGAGCACGAAGCCGCCGCGGAGCCCGGGGAGGTGCGAGAGCAGCGCGATGGCCCAAGGCAACGCGTGGAGGCGAACGAGAGAGGCCACGGAGCCGGTCGAAGAGGGGCGCTCGCTCACGGAAGAACCGCGCGGACGCTAGCACGGTCGCGCGTGAGCGCCGCGCGCTCCGGCGGGCGTCGAGGGTCGTCGCGAGCGTTGTCGATCAGGCAACGTGGTGTTGCGGAATCACCGTCTGGTATCCGCCCAGGCAACGATGCAACTTCCTCCTCGCAGGGCGATCGGAGCAGCCGAGGCGCCCGACGAAGCCAAGAAGACATCCATCCAACACGGAGCCAGAGCCATGAGCCTTTCCAAGTTCGTCATCGACACCTCGCACTCGCACGCGTCGTTCTCCGTGCGTCACATGATGATCTCCAACGTGCGCGGGGAGTTCTCGAAGTTCAGCGGAGAGATCGGCTACGACCCGGAGCACCCGGAGAGCACCACGGCCTCGGTGACCTTCGAGGTCGCCTCGATCAACACCCGCGAGGAGAAGCGCGACGCCCACCTCCGCAGCGGTGACTTCTTCGACGCCGACAACCACCCCTCGATGACCTTCCGGTCGAAGAGCGCCCGCAAGAGCGGCGACGGCCTGGTCCTGGTCGGCGACCTGACCATCCGCGGTGTGACCCACGAGGTCGCGCTCACCGTCGAGGAGATCACCCAGGAGGGCAAGGACCCGTGGGGCAACACCCGCCTCGGGGCCTCCGCGCACACCAAGATCAAGCGCTCGGACTTCGGCCTCACCTGGAACGCCGCGCTCGAAGCGGGCGGCGTGCTCGTGGGCGACGAGGTGAAGATCGCGCTCGAGGTCGAGGTCATCAAGCAGGCGTAGTCCTCGCTCCCTCCGCGTCGTCGGCCGGGGCCTCCGAGTCGGAGGCCCCCTGACGATTCCGATGAAGGTTGTTGTCCCTCGCGGCAATCGGACGAGGCATGAACCGCGCAACCCAGACCCGACGATCGGTCTCCCGTCACCCGGCCCTGCTCCTCGCGGCCTCGCTCGTGATGGCCTCCTGCGGCAGCGAGGTGACCAGCGCCGCGGGCGGTGACGCGGGGGCGTCGGTGGCCACCGGGGTGCCGTGCGAGGTGGCCCGCTCGCTCTCGCAGAACTGCCTGAGCTGTCACGGCGCCAGCCTCGCGCGCGGCGTCTCCAACCCCATGATGACCCGAGAGCAGCTGCTCAGCCCCTCCTCGGCCGATCCCGCGCAGAGCTACCTGCAGCGCGCGATCATCCGGATGCGGACCTCGTCGGCCAACTCGATGCCGCCGGGCGCGCACCTCCCGGAGGCGGACATCGCTCCCTTCGAGGCGTGGCTCGCGGCCGGCGCTCCCGCCGCGACGTGTTCGACCGACGCCGGGGCGGTCGAGGTCGACGCCTCCGTCACCCCGGGCGACGACCTGCCCTGCGCGGTGCAGGAACTCCTCGCCGCCGAGTGCACCTCCTGCCACTCGTCGCCTCCCCGCAACGGCGCCGAGATCCCGCTGTTGACGCGGGCCGACCTTCTGGCGCCCTCCACGGCGCAGCCCGGCATGACCGTGGCCCAGCGCGCCGTCGTCCGCATGACCGACTCCGCGATGATGATGCCCCCCGGCGGCACCCTCCCCGCCGCGCGCATCCAGGCCTTCGTCGACTGGGTCGCCGCGGGGACGCCCGGCACCCGCTGCGACGCGCCTCCCGTCGACCCCTTCGCCGCCCCGGAGCAGTGCACCACCATGCGCACCTGGACCGGCGGCAACCGAGAGTCGCAGTTCATGAACCCCGGTCAGGAGTGCATCTCCTGCCACCGCAGGATGCGCGGCCCCTCCTACGGCTTCGCCGGAACCCTCTACGCCAGCGGCCACGAGCCCAACAACTGCAACGGCGGGGCGCCCACGGTCGATGCGGTCATCGTGGAGATTCGCGGGGCCGACGGCAGGACGCTGCGGCTCACGCCCAACGCGGTGGGAAACTTCTACACCCGCTCGACGGTGGCGCTCCCCTACACCGCGAGGGTGATCGTCGGCTCTCGCGAGCGCCGGATGAACGGCCCGCAGATGAGCGGCGACTGCAACTCCTGCCACACGCAGTCGGGCGCCAGCGAGGCGCCCGGCCGCATCGTCCTTCCCTGACGGGCCCTCAGCGCGCGGCGAGGTGCTCGTCGAGCCAGCGCTCGATGTCGGACATCACCTGGTCGCGCTCGGGCTCGTGGATGAGGTCGTGCACGAGGCCGCGGTAGAGGATCAGCGTGCGGTCCCGGTGGCGGGCGCGGCGCACGAGCTCCGCGGTGCCTCGCGGGTCGGTGAGCCGGTCGACGGTGCCGTGCAGCCCCAGCAGCGGGACGTCGAGGGTGTCGGCGCGCTCCCAGATGTGGCCGATGGCGTCGATGAGCGCGGCGGCGGTGCGGGCCGGGCCGACGGAGTGGTAGACGAGCGGGTCGCTGCCCATCTCGCGGACCACCGCGGGGTCGCGGGAGAAGTCCTCGTCGGGGGTGTTGACCACCGGGAAGTTGGGCAGCAGCGCGGCGGCGATGGGGGTGGCGGCGGCCTCGATGGGAGTGCGGTCGACGCGCAGCGCGGGCGCCAGGGTGATGAGCCCGGCGAGCGCGGGGCGGCGCTCCAGGGTGTAGAGCGTGACGATCGCGCCGCCGACGGAGTGGCCCAGGAGAAACACCGGGAGGCCGGGCTCTCGCTGGCGCACCCGGGCCATGAAGATGTCGAGGTCGCCGGTGAGGTCGTCGAAGCTGTCGAGCGCCGCGCGGCGGCCGGAGGAGTGGCCGTGGCCGCGCATGTCGAAGGCGTGCACCGCGAAGCCTCGGGCGACCAGGCGGCGGGCGAACTCGCCGTAGCGGGAGCTGTGGTCCTTGAGGCCATGCATGGCGACGAGCACGGCGCGGGGAGGGGACTCCGGTCGCCACGATTGCTCGAAGAGCTCGACGCCGCCGCGGCCCTGGAAGGTCCCGGTGGCGTGGGTGACGCCGCCCGAGGGGGCGGTCGCCGCGAGCGGGCGCAGGGGGAGGTGGACCGGGGCCGCGCAGCCGGCGAGGCCGAGGGCGGCGAGGGCGAGCGTTGTCCAATGAAGCATCGGGGAGTTCACCGGGCACCCGTGAGGTCGAGAGAGAGGGAGACGCCGAGGGAGCGGGTTCCCATGAACTCGCGGTAGAGCACGCCGAGGGCGGGGCCGCCGCCGGCGTGGGTGGTGCCCCAGTAGCGCCGCTGGCGGCCGAGGCGCACCGAGAGGCCCGCCTCGAACTCGTCGCCGAGGGGCAGCCACGAGGAACCGTCGCGGCGCGCGTCGGCGCCTGCGATGAAGGCCGCGCCCGCGTGGGCCGAGAGCCGGATGGGGCCGAGCGACCAGCCGAGCATCACCTGGATGGGGAAGCGCGCGGCGAGGGGGACGCTGCCGACCACGCCGTCGAAGCCGACGCCTCCGTGGAGGGCGACGACGTTGCCGAGGCCCCAGCGCGCGCCGACGCCGAGGACGTGGGCGGTGAGGCCGTAGACGGCGCCGTTCTCGCTGCCGCCGATCTCTCCGTCGAGCCCTGCGGCGTATCCGATGGATCGCCCCAGCACGAGGCGGCTCCGTAGTGCGAAGGACCCGCTGTTGGTGAACCCGTTGACGCGAGCCGGGTCGAGCACGCGGGCGTAGCGACCCTGGAGCGACACATCGAGGTGGTGGCTCACTCCCTCCGGCGCGAGGTCGGCGGGGTGGCCATAGGCCGCTCGCTGGGCGAGGGCCGCGGAGGGTGTGAGCACGCCCGCGACGGCCAGGATCGCGAGCGCGTTGGGGGAGAGGGGGTGCATCGGCGCGACCATACTCCGTCACGGCCACGGCTGTGATAAGGCCCGATGCATGATCGACATCGTTCTCGAGGGAGCCGGGCGCAACGCGTTGAGCACGGTGGTGCTGACCCGCCTGAAGGAGGCACTGGCGGCGGCGGGCGATCGGCCGGTGCTGCTGCGCGGCGCGGGCGGGTGCTTCTCCGCGGGGCTCAACCTGAAGGAGGTGGCCTCCCTCGATCAGCCTGCGATGGAGCGCTTTCTCTCGCTGTTGGAAGAGACCGTCGAGGCGCTCTACCTGCACCCTGCTCCGGTGGTGGCGCTGGTGGAGGGGCACGCCATCGCCGGGGGCGCGGTGCTGGCGCTCTGCTGCGACTGGCGCGTATCGGGCAGCGACGAGAAGGCGAGACTGGGGCTCAACGAGGTGGCGCTGGGGCTGCAGTTTCCTCCGAAGATCTGGGCCATCGTCAACGCCCGGCTGCCGTCGACGGCGCGGGAGCGGGTGCTGCTGGGCGCGGGGCTGCACTCGCCGGCCGAGGCGCTGGCGCTGGGCCTGGTGGACGAGGTGACGGCGGAGCCCGAGGCGAGGGCGAGGGCGGTGCTGGCGACGCTGGCGGGGCACCCCCGACAGGCCTACGCGGCGACCAAGGGGGCGATGCGCGCGGCGACGGTGGCGTTGTCCGAAGAGGCGAAGGCGGCCTTCGTGGCGGAGGTGGTCCCGCGGTGGGTGAGCGACGAGGTGCGGGCGAGGATGCTCGCGGTGCTCAAGCGGTAGGGTTCACTCCCGCCACCAGCGCCCGCAGCGCCTTCCTGTCGATCTTCCCCCGGTCGTTCTTGGGCAGCTCGTCGACGAAGACCACCTGTCGCGGGTACTTGTGCTTCGCCAGCCGCCCCTTGGCCCACTGCTGGAGCTCGCCCGCGAACCCCTCTCCCGTCACGTGCCCCTCGCGGATCACCACGTAGGCCCGCGAGGCCATCAGCCCGTCGACCTCGACGCCCACCACCGCGACCTCGGCCACCGCCGGGTGATCCAGCAGGCAGTCCTCCACCTCGAGGGGAGACACCCAGAGCCCGGATACCTTCAGGAGCTCATCGGCCCTGCCGCCGAACCAGAGGTAGCCCTCTCCGTCCAACCGGAAGAGGTCGCCGGTGCAGCACCACCGCCCGTGGAAGGTCTGCCAGCTCTTGTCGCGATCGCCGTGATAGCCGATGGCGACGCTGTCCCCCGCCACCCAGAGCACCCCGACCTCGTTCTCCGCCACCGGCTCGGCCCCAGGGCCGATCGACCCGGCGGGCAATACCTTGATCGAATAGCCGTCGACCACCCGGCCCAGCGATCCAGGCTTCACGTCCCCCGGCCGGTTGCTCACATAGATATGGAACATCTCCGCCGAGCCGATGCCGTCATAGACCTCGATGCCCCAGCGCTCGGTCCATCGCTGGAGCAGCGCCGGAGGGAGCGCCTCGCCCGCGGAGAGGCAGAAGCGCAGCGACGAGAGGTCCACCTCCGCGCCCTTCTCCAGCAGCTTGCCGATCATCGTGGGCACGTTGGTGAGCACCGTGGGCCGGTACTTCGCAATCGCCGCGGCGAGCGACTCCACCGTAGGCCGCTCGGAGAACATCCCCACCGACGCCCCCACCCGAAAGGGGAACATCAGGTTGGTGCCGGTCGCATATCCAAAGAACAACCTCGGGACGCTCACGCAGATGTCCCCGCGACGGTAGCCCACGGTGCCGAGGGCGTAGACCTCCGTGTTGAACGCGAAGTCCCGATGGGTGTGCACCGCGGCCTTGGGCTTGCCCGTCGAGCCGCTGGTGAAGAGCCACACCGCGATGTCGTCGCGCCTCGTGGGGACGATCTCCGCCCGCCGCCCGCTCCGTTGTCCAAAGGACAATGCCGACGAGAGCGTCTCGCTCCGCAGCCCCGGCACGGTGTCGAAGCCGACCTCCGCCTCCGGGTCGTCGCCCGTCGCCGCGTCGGGGACCACGAAGACCGCCTTCAGCCACGGCGAAGTCCTCAGCCCCTCGTGCAGCGCCGTCACCACCCTCGGGACGGTCACCAGCACCGAGGCCCGCGTGTACTCCAGAAGGTATGCGAGGTCCGCGGTCGGGGCGTCGGGGTTGCCCATCGCGATCACCCCGCCGGCCTTCAACACCCCGAAGAAGGTCCATGCGAAGGGAGGCAGGTCGGGCAGCACGATCAGCGCCCGCTCCTCGTGCCGCAGCCCAGCGTCCCGTAGCAGCGCCGCGACGTCCTCGGTCCTCGTGGCCACCTCCGCGTAGGTCCATGTCCGGTCGCCGAAGCGCAGCGCGGTGTCTCCGCCCATTCCCTCCTTCAATCGATCGAAGAGGAAATAGTCGGCCAGGTTGAAGACCTCGGGAAACGTCACCGCGCTCATGCTCCCACCTTGGGCAGCAGCTGCCCCGCGATCACCAGCCGCTGAATCTCCGTGGTGCCTTCGTAGATCCGCAGCGCCCTGATCTCCCGATACAGCCGCTCTACCGCCACGCCGCGCACCACGCCCGTACCGCCGTGCAGCTGCACCGCGCGGTCGATCACCCGCTGCGCCGCCTCGGTGGCAAACATCTTCCCCATGCTGGCCTCGAGCGTCACCCGGGGGGCGCCCTGGTCCTTCGCCCACGCGGCGCGAAACACCAGCAGCCGCGCCGCGTCGAGCTCCGTCGCCATGTCCGCCAGATAGCCTTGCACCGTCTGAAACTCCGCGATGGCCTTGCCGAACTGCCGCCGCTTCGTCACCCGGTCGAGGGACTCGTCGAGCGCCCGCCGCGCCATGCCCAGCGAGGCCGCGCCGACGGTGCTGCGAAACGCGTCCAGCGTGCTCATCGCGATGCGAAACCCGTCGCCCACGGCGCCGAGCCTGCGGTCGTCGCTCAAGCGACACCCCTCGAAGGCGATGGTGCCAATGGGGTGGGCGGCCATCATGGGAATCGATCCCTTGAAGACGAAGCCCGGGTCGCTCGGGCGCACCAGGAAGGCGGTGATCCCGCGCCGACCCTTCGAGGGATCGGCGTTGGCGAACACCACGTAGTGCCCCGCCAGGCCCGCGTTGGAGATGAAGGTCTTCTCTCCATCCAACACCCAGCCCTCCCCGTCGCGGCGAGCCACCGTGGAGAGCGACGACACGTCCGTCCCCGCCTCGGGCTCGGTGATCGCGAAGGCCGCCAGGGACTCTCCCCGCAGCACCGCCGGGAGGTACTCCTCCTGCTGCGCCACCGTCCCCGCCAGCACGATGGGGTAGCTCCCCAAGCCCTGCATCGCGAAGACCGTGTCGAGCAGCCCGCTGCCCCAGCCGAGCGCCTCGCGCACGAGGCACACCGCGCGCACGTCGATGGCGTCGGGGTCGCGCGCGGGGAGTCCCCCCACGCTCGCTGGAACGCAGGCCCTCAGGAGCCCGGCCTCCGCCAGTCGCCTCGCGACGGCGTGGGCGTCCTCCTGCTCTTCGGGCCAGTCCTCCATCGCCAGCGTCCGCGCCGCCTCGGCCAGCGGCGCGTGCCATGGATCGAAGAAGAACGTCAGGTCATCACTGCTCGGCGCGCACGCTCGTCTGTTCATTGGACAACCTCTCCCCGACCGGTCACTTCTCCCGCGAGGGCTCCGGCGCGCCCTGGAACCTCGGCGCCCGCTTCGCCACCAGCGCCTCGTAGGCCTCGCGGAAGTCAGGGTGCGCCATGCAGATCGCCTGCGCCTGCGCCTCCGCCTCGATGGCCTCGTCGAGCCCCATGGTCGACTCCGCCTCGATCATCTGCTTGGTCATGGCGTGCGCGAAGGCCGGGCCGTCGCTCATCCGCAGCGCCATCGCCGTCGCGGTCGGGAGCACCTCGGCCTTCGACACCACCCGGTTGGCCAGCCCGATGCGATAGGCCTCCGTGGCGTCGATGAGGTCACCCGAGAACAGCAGCTCCGAGGCGCGACCGAGGCCCACCACCCTCGGCAGCAGGTAGGCCGCGCCCATGTCCGCGCCGGAGAGCCCCACCTTCGGGAACACGAAGCCGAAGCGCGCGTCTTCGGACACGATGCGCAGGTCGCACGCGAGCGCGATGACCGCCCCGGCCCCCACGGCCACGCCGTTGACCGCCGCGATCACCGGCCGCCGCACCCGGCGAATCGCGCGGATCAGCGCCCCGGTGATGCGAGTGAACTCCAGCAGCCCGGCCATGTCGCGCTGAAACAGCCTGGCGATGATGTCCTGTCGGTCGCCCCCGGAGCAGAACCCGGTGCCCTCGCCGGTGATCACCAGCGATCGCACCTCGGGGTGGCGCTCCAGCGCCGGGAAGAAGGCCCCGAGCTCGAGGTAGCTCTCGAAGGTCAGGGAATTGAGCCGCTGCGGGCGGTCGAGGGTGATGGTCCCCACGCCGTTCTCGAGGGCGAAACGAAAGGTCTTCGGAGACAGGTCACTCATGGCTCAACTCTTCCCTTCACCGATGTGCGCAATGGCCTCGATCTCCACCATGGCCCAGGGCTCGACCAGCGCCGTCACCCCCACCAGCGCCATCGCCGGGAAGTGCTTGCCCAGCCGCGCCCGCCAGCACCCTCCGATGGCCCGCAGGCTGCCGCGGTAGGCCTCGATGTCCGTCACGTAGACGGTCATCTTCACGAGGTCGGTGGGCGCGCCTCCCGCGGCCTCGACCACCGCCACCACGTTGGCCAGCGCCTGATCGAATTGATCCACGAAGCCGGTGGAGACCGCCCGCTGCTGGCCGTCCCAGCCGATCTGCCCGCCTACGTACACCGTGCGCCCCGCGCCGCACGCGACCCCGTTGGTATATCCCTTGGCCGGGGTCCACCCCGCCGGGAGAATAGCCTCTCCGCTCACGCCGACTGCCCTCCATCCAATGCGATGCACTGCCCGGTGATGCCTCGCGCCTCGTGCGGGAGGAAGCTCCACACCACGTGCGCGACCTCCTCCGGGGTCATCATCCGCTTCTGCGGTGAGAGCGCCGCCAGGGCCTCCCTCCCGTCGCGCCCGGTGGCCCTCGCGATGTTGCCCGCCGCGCGCTCGCTCATCGCCGTGTCGACGAAGCCCGGGCACACCGCGTTGACCGTCACCCCGGTGCGGGCGAACTCCACCGCGAGCGCCCGGGTGAGCCCCACCAGGGCGTGCTTGCTGGCGCAGTAGGCGCTCGTATAGGCGTACCCGCGCAGGCCGGCGTTGCTGGCGATGTTGACCACGCGCCCGGGGCCGCGCTTGGCCATCTCGGGCATCAGCGCGCGGCAGAGCGAGAAGGCGGCGGTGACGTTGAGGGCCATCGTGCGGTCCCAGATGGCGTCGTCGGTGCGGGCGAGGGGAGCGCTCTCCGCGAGACCGGCGTTGTTCACCAGCACCGCGATGGGGCCGACCTCGCGCTCGACGGTGCGGATGAGCACCTCCGCGGCCGATCGGTCGGAGAGGTCGGCGGGGATGGCCACGCCCGCGATGTCGCTGGCGACGGCGTCGAGCGCCGCGACGTCACGCCCGGAGACGACGACGTGGAGCCCGGCCGCCGAGAGGCGCCGCGCGATGGCCTCCCCGATGCCGCGACCGCCGCCGGTGACGAGTGCAACTGCGCGATGGAGTTCCATGGAGGTGGAACCGTTGGTATCACACCACCATGCGCCAGCAGCGGTGCACCGTCTTGTTGCGGTAGTCGTCCGGAACCGTCTGCGCCGTGACCTCCTCGCAGGCCCTCAGCCGCAGCCCCCCGAGCTCGGGGACGAAGCGCTGATGGTGCGTGGTGAAGTACAGCACCGCCCCGGGGACCAGCACCGCCAGCGTCTCGTCCAGCAGCCCCCGGTAGTCGCGAGAGAGGTCCATCTCGTCGGCCTCTCCCGACGGGCTCGCCGGGAGAAACGACGGCGCGTCCAGCACCGCGAGCTCCCAGCTCCGTCGCTTCGTCTTCGCCTCGACGAGAAACTTCCGGGCGTCCGCCCGCACGGTCCAGTGCTCGGGCCGGTCGACCGCGTTGAGCACCAGGTTCTTCCTGGCGCGGGCGAGGTACTTGCCCGACAGGTCGACGGTGTCGCTCGACATCGCGCCGCCCATCGCCGCTGCCACGGTGAAGGTCCCGGTGGTGCCGTAGAGGTTGAGGAAGCGCTTGCCCGCGGCCTCCGAGCGCACCCGCTGCCGGGTCTCCCGGTGGTCCGCCCCGAGGCCCGTCTCCGGGTCGTCGTCGAGCACCACCTCGAAGAGCATCCCGTACTCCCGCACCTCCAGCCTCGTCCCTCCGCTCTCGGCCTTCGAGCGCGCCCACTTGTCACGGGCGTGCACCCGCTCCCTCGGGACGCCCATCGCGGTCGCCACGCCCTCGGCCAGCGCTTCGATGTAGCCCGGCACCACCGCGGTCTGCTCCCGGGCGTACTCGCCCACCAGCAGGTGGCCCTCGTACCAGTCGACCACCGCGCGCACCTCGGGGATGTCCCGGTCGTAGAGCCGGTAGGCCCCGATGGCCTTCGACTCCATCTTCTTCGAGAGCACCCGGTGGTTCTTCTTCACCCGGTTGCCCAGCATCTCGCCGTGGCGCCGCACGTCCTCTGGTCCCAGCATCGTCTCGTTTCCTCTGCCGCCTCGTTAGGGTTCCGACGCCGACCGGACCACCCGCACCCGCCGCCGCGCCGCCTCCAGCACCGGGACCATCGCCCGCTGCGCCTCGGCGTCATCGACGATCACCACCTCGTCGAGCTCGTCGCTCTCCGCGATGCCCTGGAGAAACCATCGCATCGCGTCGCCCGCCGACGCCCTCCCGCTGCTGCGCCCCGGCAGCGAGAGCGCCACCGAGCGCAGCCGGAGCCCGCCGAGGGTGGCCAGCATGCGGGCCGTCACCCGCTCCGCCGCCGCCGCGTCGAAGTCCGCCGAGAGCCCTTCGCCGAACAGGATGAGCTTCTCGAAGGGCAGCCTCGGGCGCCCAGGAACCAGGGTTACCTCATCGGGTAATCCGGTGACCCTTCCCCCGACGAGGAGCCGGGAGAGCGAGCCGCAGAGGCGCCAGTCGCAGAGCCCGGCGGCCCCCTTGAGCGGGCGCTCGTCCTCGAAGAAGGGCAGCGCCAGGACCTCCAGGCGGAGCTGGTCGATGCGCGCGAGGTCGAGGGGGACGAAGCGCACCTCCATGGCGGTTCAGCCTATCCGCGAGGCGCGAGCTTGCCCTGGAGCGTTGCGAGCTTGTCGAGCGTGCCGTTGACGAAGGCCGCCGAGTCTTCGGTGCCGAAGCGCTTCGCCATCTCGATGGCCTCGTCGATGGCCACCTCCGGCGGAACGTCCCCGAACACCATCTCCCAGGTCGCCATGCGCAGCACATTGCGGTCGACCCGCGCCATGCGCTCGATGCGCCAGTTGGGGTTCGCCGCCCGGATCATCGGGTCGATCTCCGCCCACTTCGCCACCACGCCCCGCACCAGCGCGTCGCCGTAGGGCCGCCCCGGCGCCGGGCCCTCGAGGTGCGCCCAGTAGTTTCGCAGGGCGTCGTCGACGAAGCCGTCGGACTGCTCGCCCGCCGCGTCGATGGCGTACAGCACCTGCACCGCCGCCTCGCGCGCCTGGCGCCGCAGCCCGTTGTCGTCGTGCTGGGGCTTCGGGGCCTTCGGAGCCTTCGGGGGCCTGGAGTCTCTAGAAGCCATCGGCCTTGAGCGCCCGCTGGAGGTTGGCCATCTCGATCGCGCTCGACGCGGCCTCCCAGCCCTTGTTGCCCGCCTTGGTGCCGGCGCGCTCGACGGCCTGCTCGATGGTGTCCACCGTCAGCACCCCGAAGGTCACCGGGACGCCCGTCGCCATCGACACCTGCGCCAGGCCCTTGGTGACCTCGCCGGCCACGTAGTCGAAGTGCGGCGTGCTCCCGCGGATCACCGCGCCCAGCGCCACGACCGCGTCGAAGCGGCCGCTGCGGGCGAGCGTCTGGCAGATCAGCGGCAGCTCCCAGGCGCCGGGGGCGCGCACCAGGGTGATGTCCTCGCCGCCGTGGCGCTTCACGCAGTCCGTGGCGCCCTCGACCAGGCGGTCGACGATGAAATGGTTGAAGCGGCTCGCCAGCAGCGCGACGCGGAGCCCGCGGGCAACCAGGTCGGCCTCGATGATTTTTACGTCCATGGGTATTCCGTGGGAAGGCGACGGAGGCGGTACATCCCACCAAGGCAGGCACCCGGTCAACCCGGTAGGTGCGGTCGGAGATGGCCGCAGGGCCTCCGGGGAGGGTCCGCGATTGTCGGGCGCGCTCTCCCGGTCGCGGCGCTAAGGTGCCTGCGTGAGCGACCGATCGATTCCGCGCGACGCCCTCGGGCTTGGCCTGCGGCCCGCGCACTACCCCTACCTCTTCGAGCACTGGCCCGAGGTCGGGTACTTCGAGGTCATCAGCGAGAACTTCCTCGGCGACGCGCCGCCGCCCCGAGCGCGCCTGGCCGCGGTGAGCGCCCGCTACCCCGTGGTGCTCCACGGCGTCGGGCTCAACCTCCTGGGCCACGCCGAGCTCGACGACGACTACCTCGACTCGCTCTGCCGCCTCGCCGACCGGGTCGACGCTCCCTTCGTGACCGACCACCTCTGCTGGACGGGAGCGCACGGCGTCTCCCACCACGACCTGCTCCCCACGCCCTACGTGCCCGAGCTGGTCGAGCTTGCCGCCGAGCGCGCCTACCGGGTGCAGCGGCGGCTCGGGCGCCCCTTCGGCATCGAGAACCTCTCCAGCTACGTGGGCTTCCGCCGCTCGACGATGACCGAGTGGGAATTCTACGCGGCGGTGGTCCGCGAGTCGGGGTGCTGGTTCATGCTCGACGTGAACAACATCTACGTGTCGAGCCAGAACCACGGCTTCGACCCGCTGGAGTACCTCCGCGCCATCGACTTCTCCCGCGTGCTCCAGGTGCACATCGCGGGGCACACCCGCGAGCCCGACGGGACCCTCGTGGACACCCACGACCACCCGGTGTCGAGCGCGGTCTGGTCGCTCTACGCGCACGCCTGGAAGCAGGGCGGCCCCTTCCCCACGCTGCTGGAGTGGGACGAGCGCGTTCCGCCGATGCCCGAGGTGCTCGCGGAGCTGGCGAAGGCGAAGGGGGCGCGAGCGTGAAGGCAGGCCTCGCCCCCGAGTGGCTCGCGGCGCTCCAGTCAGGCTTCGGCGCCGTGCTGCGCACCCCCCTCGACCGCAGCACCGGAACCCTCCGAGCGACCCTCTCGGCCTACGACCCCGCGACGCTCGGGGAGATCCTCGACGGGCCGCACGGGCGCGCGGCCGAGCACCTTGCGGTCTACAACCGTCAGTACTGGTTTCGTCTCTTCGGGGTGTTCCAGACGGCCTTCCCGCTCACCTCGCGGCTCTTCGGTCACTGGCACTTCAACGGCCATGTGACGCGCTTCCTCCTCGCGCACCCGCCCGGCCACTGGGACCTCGACCGCGCCCCGGACGGCTTCGAGGCCTTCCTCGCCGACGCGATCGGCGACGCGGACCATCGCGAGGCCCTGCTCGACGCCGCCCGCCTCGACGTGACCTGGCGCGCCCTCTTCCGAGCGCCCGCGACGTCGCCCTTCCGGCCCCGCGCAGAGGACGCGCCCCGGCTGCTCGACTCCCGCCTCGTGCCCTCGGCCGCCGTGGCGGTGGTGGTCGATCGCTGGGCCCTGCTGGAGCTGAAGTCCTCCCTCGCTGGGAGCGGCGGAGAGTCGGCCGTCCCTCTGCCCTCGGCCCTGGAGGAGCCCCGCTGCTGGGCGCTGGCGAGGGAGGCCGGGGGCATCCGTCACCTCGCGCTGGCGCCGCGCGAGGCAGAACTCCTGCTGCTGCTGCGCCGCCACACGATCCGCGACGCGCTCGCGGCGCTGGAGTCGGCGTGCCCGGAGCCCGAGCGCGCGGCGCTACCCGAGCAGGCGCAGCGGTGGCTGGCGCGGAGCGTCGAGCGTGGATTCTGGGCGGGGCTGACGAGCGAGGGAGAGGGTCAGGGAACGACGCAGGTGTAGCCGGTGCAGGTGTTCAGGCCCGCGCAGTTGTGCTCGCTGAACACCCCGGTGGTCTCGTCGAAGGAGAAGCCGCCGCAGCTGTTCGCCCCGCCGCAGTGCGGATGGACCTCGACGAAGCCGCCGACCCGGTTGCACATCGAGGTGAAGGCCTCGCGGGTGATGCCGGGCGCCCCGTCGAGGGCGGGGATCACGTCCCTGGAGCTGATCACCCGGTCGGCCGCGACGTCGCACACGAAGGGCGCCGCGTCGACGGAAGCATCCCGAGCGCTCGCGTCCAGGGAGACGGTCGCATCGATCCCGGAAGCGCCCGAGTCGAGGGGAGCGCTGACATCGACCGGAGCGCCCGCGTCGACCGCGGAGCCCGCATCGACGGGAGCGCTGGTATCGACCGCGGAGCCCGCGTCGACGGTGGAGCCCGCATCGACGGTGGAGCCCGCATCGACCGCGGAGCCCGCATCGACCGCGGAGCCCGCATCGACGGCGGAGCCCGAGTCGACGGGAGCGCCGGTATCGACGGGAGCGCCGGTATCGACGGGAGCGCCGGTATCGACGGGAGCGCCGACGTCCGTGCGGGAGCCGACGTCGACAGGAGCGCCGGTGTCGGCGATGGAGCCCGCGTCGGCAACGCCGGGATCGGGGTTGGAGCTGCAGGACGCGGTGAAGGAGAGGAGCCCGCCGAGCGCGGCGGAGAGGAGGGCGCTGCTCGCGGACGGCGCGCGCGAGCGAAGGGTTTCGTCAGGGTAGGTCATCGATGTGCCCCGCACTGTAGCGGAACTGACCCGCCGCGAGGGAGGGCTTCGGTCACTCCCCGAGGGCCACCTGCTCGACGACCTCCAGGTCGTAGGCGCTCAGCCCCAGCAGGCGTCGCGGGTTGTTGGTCATCAGCCTGATCTTGCGCAGCCCCAGCGTGCGGAGCACCTGCGCGCCCATGCCGTGCTCGCGCTGCGCGGGCGACCCGTTGCTCGCCAGGTCGTGGGTGCGCGTCGGCGCCTCGCCGGTGACGATGCGCAGGTCGTCCTGCAGGTCGAAGTGCCTCGGCGGGACGTACACCACCACCCCGGCGCCCTCGCGCTCCATCCGGTGCATCGCCTCGGTGAGGTAGGCCCCGCCGCCCACGATGGCCTTGCCCTCGGCCGTCTTCGCGGGGGCGAAGAGGTCGGCGAAGACCGCCCCGGGGTGCATCCGCACCAGCGTCGGCTGCTCCGCCGTGGGCTCGCCGTGCACCAGCGCCAGGAACTGCCGCCCCGCCTCCACCGAGGCCTCGAAGACGTGGGCCTCCCAGGTGCCGGTCATACCCCTCGGGGTAAACTTCGCCGAGCTCACTCGCCGCACCAGCCGGTCGGTGCGCAGCCTGAACTGGATCAGGTCTTCGACGGTCACCAGCGGCACGTGATGCTCGCGCGAGAAGGCCAGCAGCTCGGGCATCCGCGCCATGGTGCCGTCGTCGTTCATGATCTCGCAGATCACCCCCGAGGGGTGCAAGCCCGCGAGCACCGCGAGGTCGACGCTCCCCTCGGTCTGCCCGGTGCGCTGCAGCACGCCTCCGGGCCGAGCCCTCAGCGGGAAGATGTGCCCCGGGGAGACCAGGTCGTCGGGCTTCGCGTCGGGCGCCACGGCCACCTTGATGGTGTGCGCCCGGTCGGCCGCGGAGATGCCCGTCGAGACGCCCTCGCGCGCCTCCACGCTCACCGTGAAGGCCGTGCCCAGCGAGGCCTTGTTCTTCTCCACCATCATCGGGAGCCGGAGCTTCTCGATGTGCTCCTCGGTGAGCGTGAGGCAGATCAACCCGCGGGCGTACTTCGCCATGAAGTTGATCGCCTCCGGGGTCACCAGCTCCGCGGCCAGCACCAGGTCTCCCTCGTTCTCGCGGTCCTCGTCGTCGGTGAGGATCACCATGCGCCCCGCGCGGATCGCATCCACCGCCAGGCGCACCCGCTCCTCTGGGGTTCGTTCAAGCATCGTCATCACTGTCCCTTCCCGAAGCCATCGAGCAGCGCCCGCCATCGGGCATCCTTCTCCGCGCCCGCCGCGCCGGAATCGGGAGCCTCGCGCTCCCACACCAGGGCCCTCGCCACGTAGCGGGCGATCACGTCGGCCTCCAGATTCACCCGGTCGCCGGCGCGCCGATCGGGGAGCGTGGTCGCCCCTTGCGTGAAGGGCACCAGCATCACCTCGAAGGTCTCCCCCGCCACCGCGTTGACCGTCAGGCTCACCCCGTCGATCGCCACGCTGCCCTTCTCCGCGATGTACCGCAGCACCTCCCGGGGCGCGCGAAACACCACCCGCTCGGCGCTCTCCACCCGCTCTCGCCGCAGCAGCTCGCCGACGCCGTCGACGTGCCCCGCCACGATGTGCCCGCCCATGCGATCGCCCAGCGCCAGGGCCCGCTCCAGGTTGACCCGGTGCCCGACCGAGCGCTCGCCCAGCGTCGTGCGCGCCAGCGTCTCGGCGCTCGCGTCGGCGGTGAACCCGCCGTCCACCACGCGCACCACCGTGAGGCACACCCCGTCCACGGCCACGCTCTCCCCGAGCTCCAGCTTCGCGAAGGGACACGCCACGCTCAGCCACGCCGAAGCCCCGCGGCGCTCGATCGCGCGGAGGCTGCCTACCGCCTGGATGATCCCCGTGAACACTTCAGCGAACCTCCGCCTCGATGCGCAGGTCGGGCCCCACCGGGCGCACCGACCAGTCCGACAGCCGCGTGACCTCCGAGAGCCGCTCGGCCCCGGCGCCGCCGATCGCCCGCAGCCCCGGGCCGCCCATCAGCATCGGGGCCACGTAGCAGACCACCCGGTCGACCAGGCCCGCGTCGCGAAGCCTGCCGTGGAGCGTTCCGCCGCCCTCGCAGAGCACCGACACCACGCCCTCCGCCGCGAGCGCCCTCAGGCCCAGGCCCAGGTCGACGCCGCCGCCCTCTCCCCGAGCGACCGCGAGCACCCGCACCCCGGCGCCCGCCAGCTCCCTCCTCGGGGCCTCGTCGGCGTCGCTGGCGCAGAGCACCCAGGTCGGGACCTCCCTCGCCGTCGACACCAGCTTCGCGCCCATCGGCAGCCGGGCGTCGCGGGACACCACCACCCTCACCGGGATGCGCTCGAAGGGCACGTCCCGCGCCGTCAACATCGGATCATCGGCGAGCACGGTGCCGCTCCCCACGAGCACCGCGTCGCAGGAGGCCCTCAGCAGGTGGCCGTCCCGGCGCGCCTCGGGGGAGGTGATCCAGCGGCTCTCCCCGCCGCGCGTGGCGATGCTGCCGTCGAGCGACATCGCGGCCTTCAGGGTGACGTGCGCGCGGCTGCTGGTGATGAAGCGCATCCACGGCGCGATGCGGTGCTCGGCGGCTCGCTGCGCCTCCGGGTCGAAGCCGTGATCGACCACCACCCCGGCGGCGCGGAGGGTGTCCCTCCCGTGGCCTCGCACGTGGGGGTTGGGATCGGACACCGCGAAGACCACCCGCGCCACACCCGCGCGCAGCAGCGCCTCGGTGCACGGGGCCGTGCGCCCGTGGTGGTTGCAGGGCTCCAGCGTCACGAACACCGTCGCGCCGCGCGCCCGCTCGCCCGCTTCACGGAGGGCCATGACCTCCGCGTGGTCTTCGCCCGCGCGACGATGGTGGCCTACGCCCACGAGCTCTCCCCCGGACACGACCGCCGCGCCGACGGGGGGATTGGGGGAGGGGACGCCCCGGTGGGAGGCCGCCACCGCGCGCGCCATGGCTTCGAGTTCAATGGGGAGAAATCCCCTGGAATTGGCGTCGCTCACAAGAAGAATGGCCCGCGACGGAGAGCGCCGCTCGGGCTTGTGTCCGCTGAAGGCGCGCGGACTCTAGACCCGACCCGGCGCGAAGACCAGATCGCGCGGCGCCTCACCCAAGGTCGGCGCGGGTGCCGCGGTCGGAGCGCCCATCGACCTCGCGTGACACCCGCACCGTGCGTGTGCGGTCCGGGTGTCACGCTGACGGACGATCTGAAGCGGGCGTGACGTTCCGTTGCGCCCTGGAAGTCGAGGCGCTAGCGTGGACGCCGCGCGACGCACCGGGTGAGGCCAAATCTTGATGACTGCACTGGATGAATCGACGCATCGCCCCTCCGAACAGCCGCTCTGGCGCCAAGGCACGCTGAGCGACGACGAGTTCGAGAGGGCGGCGCTGGCCATCACCCCGAGCTGGGAGCTCGGCCTCGACGCCGCACACGCGACGCTCTCCTCTCCCCCTCCGGTCGCCGTGACCGCTGGCGCCTTCGCGGCCCCGAGCGCGGCCGTCCATTCCATGCTCGCCTCCGCAGGCGCCGAGGCGACGCCCTCCCTGCCGACGCCCGCCCCGACGACCACCACCCCGGCGAAGCCCGTGGGCGTCGTCCCGGTCGAGGCTTCGATGATGTCGGGCTCGGTGAAGGTCAGCGACGCTCCCCCTCGTCGGTCGCCCTCGATGCGTCCCCCCGTGGCGAGGCGCTCCAGCGACGACGCCTTCGAGGCGCCGAAGCGCAGCAACAACAAGATCTGGGCGGCCGTCGGAGGCGCGATGCTCCTGGCCGGCGCCCTCTTCGTCGGCTTCGCCAGCAGCTCCAGCAACACCCCGAGCACCCCGTCGCCCGAGCCCGCTCCCGTCGCGGCGGCCGCGCCCCCCGTGGCCGAGCCCGCGCCCCCCGTGGCCGAGCCCGCGGCGCCGCCCGCCGTCGCCGTCGCAGCCCCTGAGCCCGTCGCGCCCGCGGCTCCCGTCGCGGCCCCTGAGCCTCCGCCTCCCGCCCCTGAGCCTCCGCCTCCCGCGGTCGTCGCGGCCCCCGAGCCTCCTCCTCCCGCGCCCCCGGCTCCCGTCGTCATGGCTGCGGCGCCCGTCGCCCCCGCGCTCGTACGTCACCGCCCGATTCGCGAGCCGGCCCGCCCGGCCCCGGTCGCTCGGGCGCCTCGCGTTCGCGCACCGGCAGCCTCCGAGCCCTCGCGCCCCGCGGCCGCTCCCCGCGCGCCCTCCGGCGCCGGATTCGTGACAGAGAGCCCGTACTGAGCGTTACGCTCCCCGGCCAGACACACGCATGAAATCACCCCGAGAGATCCTTCTGGCGGGCGCGCTCGCCCTCGCCGCGCTCAGCCACACCCCGAGCGCCGCGGCCCAGACCAACGAGGCGCGGGTGGCATTTCAATCCGGGGTGCAGGCCTACGCCGCGCAGCACTACGCCGAGGCCCTCGAGTCGTTTCGCACGGCGTACCGCATCCGCCCGCATCCGAGCGTGCTGGTCAACATCGCCAACTGCTACGTCGCCCTCAACCGCCCGCAGGACGCGATCTCCACCTTCGAGCGCTTCCTCAACGACCCGACGGTCAGTCCTTCGCCGCAGCAGCGCGCGGAGATCGAGACCGCCCTCGCCGAGGCGCGGCGCCACCTCGCCACCATCAACGTGCTGGTCTTCCCGCCGGGCGCCGACGTCTACCTCGATGGAGACCTCGTCGGCACTGCGCCGCTGCGTCGCCCGCTCCAGACCGGCCCCGGCCCCCACGTCATCGAGGCCCGCCAGCCCGGCGGCGGCACCGTCCAGCACCAGGCGCGCGTCGAGGGCGGCGGCACCGTCACCCTGACCCTCGACATCCTCCGCAACCGATCGTTCATCGGCAGCGTCGCCCCGGAGGCCGCGCCTCCCGTGCCCATCGCCGCCCCGCCGGTCGTCGCTCCGCCCCGTCCGCCGCCGCCCGTCGTGGCCGTGACGCCGCCCGTCGTGACCCCCGCCACCAACGTCACCATCACCCCGCCGGTGGTGCGCGTCGAGCCCGCGCGCCCCGCGCCGCTGCTGCCTGTCGCCCGTCGGGTGACGGGGCCGAGCGTGACCGTCCCGCCGCCCGTCGATCCCGGGAGCTCTGGCGCCCGAGGCGTCGGCGCAGGCTTCTGGACGGGCCTCACCATCGCCGTCGCCGCCGGGGGCACGGCCATCGGGTTCTTCGTCTACTCGAACTCCCTCGAGGACGACTACTACCGCATCGTGGCGCTGTTTCAGGCGCAGACCGACCCCTCGCGCCGCAGCTACTACCAGGCCCTCGGGCTCAGCTACGCCGACGCCGTCGACCAGAACCGCCTGATCTCGTACATCACCGGCGGCGTCGCGGGCGCGGCCGCCGCGTTCACCCTCGGGGCCGCCATCTACGGCGCCACCAGCAGCTCCCCGCCCCGCCGCGCCAGCCTCCAGGTGCTCCCCTCGCTCCGCGGCGACGGCATCACCGTCAGCGGAACCTTCTAGGCACCCGCCGGGCTTTACCTCCTCCGGTAAAACCCTTCAGCCTCGCGAGCGCTCGACCTCGATCACCGCCGCGGCGCGCCGCTGCGGCACCCCCGGCTTGGTCACCCGCACCCGCACCCGCTTCGTCGGGAAGCGCGCGAGGATCGTGGTCGCCACCACCTCGGCCACCGTCTCGATCAGGTTGTAGTGCTGGCGCGCGATGATCTCCGCGATCGCCTCGGTCACCGCCGCGTAGTCGATGGTGTCGCGCAGCGCGTCCGCCGTCGCCGCGCGCGCCGCGTCGACGTCGAAGTCCAGGTCGAAGGTCAGCGTCTGCTGCCGGCCCTTCTCCCGCGGGTACGCGCCGATGCGCGCCGGGAGCGAGATGCCCCGCAGCCCCAGCCGGTCGCTCGCCCCGCGCACCACCGCCACCGCCGACCTCGTCCCGCCGTCCATCGCTCGGATCGCCTTTGCCACCGCCGACCCCGAGCCCATCGCGTGGGCGATGGTGGGCGCCTCGGCGCTGCACACGTCGCCCACCGCGAAGACCCCCTCGCGAGACGTCCGCCCCTGGGCGTCGACCCGCACATAGCCCTTCGCGTCCGTCGCCACGCCGTAGCCCTCGCTCACCGGCTCAGGGCCCACGCACACGAACACCACGTCCGCCTCGATGCGCTCCGCCCCGTGCGGCCCGTGCGCTCGCACGCCGGTCACCGCCGCGTCGCCCTCGATGGCCTCGATGCGCATCCGCGGCCGGCGCGTCACGTTGGCGTGCGCCTCCACCGCGGTGCGCAGCGCGGGCCTCGCGCTCAGCTGCTCGCCCCGGTGCAGCAGCGTGACCGAGCGCGCGTGCAGGGCCGCCAGGTGCGCGTGCTCCACCGCGTCGTCGCCGCCGCCGATCACCACGACCCGCGCGCCCTTCAGCCGCTCCGGCTGTCGCCCGATGTTGAAGGCCACGCCCCTGCCGAGAAACTCGTCCTCGCCCGGCACCCCCAGCCGCCGTCGTCGCACGCCCGTGGCGATCACCACCGCGCGCGGGGAGAGGGGCTCCGCGATGCCGTCGAAGTGCACCCGAAGCGAGGCCGCGTCGAGCCGTGCGGCCACCCCCGAGCGCACCGTCGCGCCCTGCGAGATCGCCTGGGAGCGCAGCACCTCCGCGAGGGTCACGCCCTCGATGGACGCGATGCCGGGGACGTTCTCCAGCGCGTAGGGGATCACCCGGAGCTGTCCCCCCACCTCGCGCTGCGCCTCGACCAGCAGGGTCGAGAGGCCGAGCGAGGCGCACCAGAGCGCTGCGGACAGACCCGCGGGTCCGGCGCCCAGCACGATCACCTCCGGCGACGCGTCGAACTCGCTCACTTCAGCGCGAGGAAGGCGACCGCCCCGAGGGCGATCACCCCGATCACCGCCGCGAGGTAGATCCAGGCGGGCGTCGAGCGCGTCGGCACGCTCATCGAGGGGGAGGAGCCGGGCGCCCACGACACCGGCGGAGGAGCATTGGGCACCGGGGGCTGCCACGCGATCGGCGGCGGCTGCGCCTCCATCGGAGCCGCGGGCGCAGGCGGCGGCGGTGGCGCCGAGAGGACCGCGTGGGCGGCGGCCTCGAGGGCGGCGTGGAGCGCGTGCTCGGACATCGTCGCCCACTCGGCGGGGGTGCCCGAGAGGCCGAAGGCCCGCCCCAGCGCCTCGGCGAACTCGCCGGCGTGCTGGAAGCGGTGGGCGGGGTCTTTGCGCAGGGCCTTGTGGAGGAGGTCGTCGAGCTGCGGCGGCGCCTGGTCGTTGGCGAAGGTGGGAGGCATCGCCTCGTCGCCGAGGATCTTGAAGAGGATCTGCGCGCCGTTGGAGGCGTGGAAGGGCACCTTGCCGACGAACATCTCGTAGACGATGACCGCGACGGCCCAGACGTCCGTGCGCTGGTCGAGGTCGGGCGACCCCTGGGCCTGCTCGGGGGACATGTAGAAGGGCGACCCGATGGTGGTGCCCATCACCGTGAGCTTCTGCCCGCGGTCTTGCCCCTTGGTGAACTTCACCGAGCCGAAGTCGAGGAGCTTCACCGTGTCCCCGTCCGGCCCCCGCACCAGGAACACGTTGTCGGGCTTCAGGTCGCGGTGCACGAAGCCCCTGGCGTGCGCCGAGTCGAGCGCCAGCGCGAGCTGCGACACGATGCGGATGCCCCGGTGCACGGGGATGGTCTTGTCGCGGGTGAGCACGTGACGGAGCTCCTCCCCGTCGAGGTACTCCATCACCAGGTACCAGCTCTTGCCGGGCCGCCCCGGGAGCATCGCGGTGGCGGCGAAGTCCATCACCTTCACCACGTGGGGGTGGTCGAGCTGCTGCGACGTGGTGGCCTCGCGCCGGAAGCGCTCGATGTTCACCTCGTCCTCCGCGACGTCGGCGTGCAGGATCTTGATCGCCACCCGCTCCTGCCGGGTCAGCTCCCGGGCCTCGTACACCCGGCCCATGCCCCCGTTGGCGATCACCCGACGGAGCTCGTAGCGCCCCGCGACGGTGCTGGTGACCAGCGGGTCTTTCGGGTCGCGCACCGGCGTGACGTCGTCGATGGCAAGCAGCTTCGCCCCGTCGTGCGGGCAGAAGGTGCTGCCCTCCGCCGGGTACGTGCGCTGGCACTTCGGACAGGCGACGAGCATAGGGGGTGGTTCGGTTCTTTCAGCGAGACAGGTTCGGTGGCAGCAGGATGCGCTGGCAGTTGGGGCACTGGATCAGCTTCTCCGCGCGCAGCATCACGTTGTAGAGCTGCGGCGGGGTCGCCATGTAGCAGCCGCGGCAGATGCCATCGCGGCACTCGGCCACGGCGGTGCCCCGGCGGTTGAGCACGATCTGGTAGATGCGCAGGATCTCCGGGCGCACCCGGCCGGTGAGCTCCTTGCGGGCGCCCTGGTGCAGCTCCTTGCGGGCGAGCAGCGCCTCGCGGGTCTTCACCGCCTCGGCCTCCTCGCTGGCGAGCATGTCCGTGAGGCCCTTGAAGTCCTCCTCGTGCTGCTTGAGCTGCGAGCCGACCGCGGCCACCACCTCGTCGAGCCTCGTGGCCTCCGCGGTGCGCTCCTCGCGCTCGCGCTTCAGCACCTCGATCTCGCGGTTCATGGCCTCCATCTCGCGGTTGTTGCGAGCGACCTCCTGTCGCTTCTTCGAGCGGATGGTCTTCTCGTCGATGGCGGCGAGCTCATCGACGTGGGTCTGCTTCAGCCGCTGGGCCTCGGTCAGCTGCGAGCGCTCTCGATCGAGCAGGTCTCGAATCCGGTCGACGTCGGATCGCGTGGCCACCAGGTGGGCATCCACATCGGCGAGTTCGACGTCGATCTGGCGCCATGCCAGGTCACTCTTTGCAAGTTCTTCCAGGGCTAGGAGCTGTTCGCGCAACGGGTCTTCTCCACTAAGCGGGTCGCAAGCACTGCTGTACCGCGCGGTGAGTAGGCCCATCGGGGATCGAACCCGAAACCTCCCGATTATAAGTCAGGTGCTCTAACCGGTTGAGCTATGGGCCCGAACGCGCCGCGCGACGCCGGCGCACCATAGCCCCAGGGTTCGTCCATACGCAACGCTTCGGCCCGAAACTGGCTCTCGACCCCTCCGGCCCCGTAGCTTTCCGCGGGTGTCCGACGACGATCAGCTCCTCGACGCGTGGCTCGCGCACCTCCGCGTGGAGAAGGGCCTCAGCCCGCGCTCCGTCGAGGCCTACGCGACGGACCTCGTGCGCTTCGCCGTCTTCGTGCGGCAGGACCTGCAGCGCGGCTTCTGCGACATCGAGGGCGGCGACGTGGCCGCCTGGATGATCGCCCTCTCCAAGGAGGGCCTGGCGGCGCGCGCCCAGGCGAGGAAGCTCTCGGCGCTGCGGGGCTTCTACAAGTACCTCGTGGCCGAGCGGCGGGTGAAGAACGACCCGACGAAGCTGATCTCCGGCCCGCGCCTCCCCCGCAAGCTCCCCCACGTGCTGACCTTCCCCGAGGTCGAGGCCCTGCTCTCCGCGCCGGAGACCAGCACCCCCCGGGGGGTGCGCGACCGCGCGATGATCCAGCTCCTCTACGCCTCGGGGCTGCGCGTCTCCGAGCTGGTGAACCTCAAGGTCACCGACGTCGACCTCGACCAGGGCGTGCTCGCGGCCTTCGGCAAGGGCGAGAAGCGCCGGCTCGTCCCCTTCGGCGAGGTCGCCCGCGAGGCCCTGCTGCTCTACCTCCAGACCGTGCGCGGGACCTTCACCAAGGGGCGCGCGGCCAACGACCTCTTCGTCACGCACTTCGGCTCGGCCATGACCCGCCAGGGCTTCTGGAAGCTGCTCAAGCGCTACGCGCTGGTCGCGGGCATCGACCGCCCCATCTCGCCGCACAAGCTCCGTCACTCCTTCGCCACGCACCTGCTGGAGCGCGGCGCCGACCTCCGCGCCGTGCAGACCATGCTCGGCCACGCGGACATCGTGACCACGCAGATCTACACGCACGTCACCGTCGCGCATCTCCAGGCCGCGCACGCGCGCTTCCACCCCCGCGGCTGAGCCCATGATCGATCCGCTCGACGAGCCCTTCACCGACGACCCGCTGGTGCGGGTGCAGCTCGACGTCTTCGAGGGGCCGCTCGACCTCCTGCTTCACCTCATCCAGAAGCACGAGCTCGACATCTTCGACATCCCCATCTCCTTCATCACCGAGCGCTACCTCACGTACGTCTCGATGATGCAGGCGCTCAACCTCGACCTCGCGGCGGAGTACCTGCTGATGGCCGCGACGCTCACGCACATCAAGTCGCGGATGCTCCTCCCGACGCCTCCGCCGGACGAGAACGTCAACGTCGACCCCGACGCCGACCAGGGCGAAGACCCGCGCGTCGAGCTGGTGCGCCGGCTGCTCGAGTACCAGAAGTTTCGCGCCGCGGGCGAGGAGCTGGCCGCGCGAGGAGTGGCCGGGCGCGACGTGTTCCCGAGGGGGATGGAGGTCACCGCGGAGTCGACCGGGGAGGCGCCGCTCGCGCCCTTCCCCGCCATCGCGATGATCGAGGCGTTTCAGAAGCTGCTCTCCCGGCGCAAGCTCTCCATCGCGCACGAGGTCACCCCCGAGCGGGTCTCCATCGCCGATCGCATCAACGTCCTGGTGGAGCGCCTTCGAGAGCGCCGCTCGATGCGCTTCGACGAGCTCTTCGACGACGACGGCAGCACATCGGAGCTGGTGGTGACCTTCCTCGCGCTGCTGGAGATGACCCGGCTGCGCATGACCCGGCTCTACCAGTCGGGCAACTACGAGCAGCTCCACGTGACCCTGGTGCTCACCGACGTGACCGACCCGGGGGCCGCCGTGAGGGACGACTGGCGATGACCATCGGCGACCCGAAGGAGGGCGGCGACGAGGCGCCCGAGGAGCCCCAGGAGGGCGCCCCCGAGGACGAGCTCCCCGCCTCGCCGGGCCTCGCCCGCGCCATCGGCCGCTCGGTCTCCGAGCAGCACCTGCGCACGGTGCTGGAGAGCCTGGTGTTCGCGAGCGACCACCCCATCACCGTGGCGGAGCTGGCGAAGATCACCCGCGCCGAGGCGCGCGACGTGCGCAAGCTGCTCAACGAGCTCAAGGCCGAGTACCAGCCCCGGGGCATCCACCTCGACGAGGTCGCCGGGGCGTGGCTCTTCCGGTCGAGCGCGGGCAACGCCCCCTTCGTGAGGGAGCTGCTCCAGGCCAAGCCCGTGCGCCTGAGCCGGGCGCAGGTCGAGACGCTGGCCATCGTGGCGTACCGTCAGCCCATCACCCGACCGGAGATCGACGAGGTGCGCGGCGTCGACACCGGCTCGGCGCTGAAGGTGCTGCTGGAGCGCGACCTGGTGCGCACCATCGGCCGCCGGGAGGAGCCCGGGCGCCCGCTGCTCTACGGCACCACGAAGTTCTTCCTGGAGTTCTTCGGGCTGCGCTCGCTGCGCGACCTGCCCATGCTCCGCGAGTACACCGAGCTCTCCGAGGAGAGCCAGGCGTCGCTCACCGCGAGGCTCTCGGAGGTGGGCATCGCCGCGGAGGGACCCGCCGCTCCAGCGGAGCAGCCCGCGGCGCCCACGGACGAGAAGCCCTCAGCGGACGAGCCGACGGAGTGACTCTCGCACCAGCACGTCGAGGCCCTCGCCCATGCGCGGCGCCAGCTCGGCGGCGACCCGCTCGGCCTCCGGCGCCTTGAAGCCCATGTTGACCAGCGCCGCCACCAGCGCCGCGGCAGGACCCACCGCGGCCACCGGGCTCATCGGGGATGTCAGCGCGCCCGCGGTGATCACCGCCCCGACGCCGCCGGACGAGAGGCCCGTGAGCTTGTCTTTCAGCTCCAGCACCAGGCGCTCGGCGATGCGCTTGCCCACGCCCGGGACCGACGTGATCTTCTTCACGTCGTTGCGTGCGAGCGCGTGAGCGAGCTCTCCCGAGGGCAGCACGCCCAGCACCGAGACGGCGATGCGAGGACCCACGCCCGCCACCGCGGTGAGCAGCCGGAAGGCCGAGCGCTCCCGGTCGTCGGAGAAGCCGAAGAGGGTGATCGCGTCTTCGCGCACGTGCGTCACGACCTGCAGCGTCACCCGCCCCTCCGCGTCGGGCGTGCACCGGCCGAGCGTGCCCAGCGGCACCAGCACCTCGTACCCGACGCCCGCCACGTCGACGACCACCATGCCGTCTGGAGACTCCGACACCACCCGACCCTGAAGACGTCCGATCATCGCCCGGCCATCGTATCGGCTCCGGCGTGCGACCGCACCCGATCTCTCACGAGGCTCTGGACAGGATATGTCACGCTCCTGCGCCCCGGAAACCGCGACACGATTGTCAGTGCCCCGGCCCCCGGTCGCTCGCGCTCATGACGTGGAATCGCTGCTTCTGTGGGCTTCCTGGGGGCCGTGGTATGGATCTCGCTGTCGTGCGTCGTATCGCTTTGATGCTTGCCCTTACTACAGCGCTGTCCTCGTGCCTGATCACGCGCACCGACGAGGTGCGGGTGCCGACGCCCCTGACTCCGCCGCGCATCCAGGACGTGCAGGGCATCACCACGCCCCGCCTCGGCGCCCTGCTGGAGATCGACGAGGCCGACCTCACGACCTACGCCTTCCGCGTCCCGGTGGACGACGACGGGGTCAACGACCTGCTGCAGTGGCGCTTCTTCGTCAACGACGACCGCGACTGCGTGCCGCAGGACGGCGGGGCCAACTGCGAGCCGGTCAACCAGCCGCAGCCGCATGAGTTTCCCTCGGACGGCAACCGCCGCCGGGAGATCCGGGAGACGGTGCGGCTGCCCGAGGTGGGCTGCAACCGCGTCGAGCTCTACGTGTCCTCGCGGCTCCGGCTGAGCGGAAACTTCCGCACGCCCGAGCGAGAGGGCGACGTCGATTTCCGCACCTGGTGGATCTTCGTTCGCCCGCGCGGCGGCACCATCCCCAGCGGCGACGGCGGGGTCGACGACGCCATCGAGCGCTGCCGCTTCCTGGTGCAGCCATGAGGGCCCCTCGCGCGCTGCTCCTCGGGCTGCTCTTCGCCCCCGCGGCATGCCTCGACGGGAGCCCGGTGGTGGGCCGCGAGGCCGAGCGCTGCGCCTCCGACCGGGACTGCCCCGGGGCCACCTGCGACCTCGCCACGCATCGGTGCGTGTCCCGCGCCCGCGCCGAGGTCTTCTTCGCGGTGACCCCGGCCACCGGGCGGGTGAGCGCCGACGCGTACCCCACGCTGACCCGGCCCCGCAGCATCCTCGCGGACGAGAGCGTCGACCTCGCGCTGCGCGCCCCGCGCGTGGTCTACGGCGTGGTGACGGTGCCCGCGGACCCCGACGCGACCGGGCGCTACATCCCCGCGACGCTGGAGTTCACGCCCAGCGACCTCGCCGGGGTGTCTCCCCCGGTGCAGGCGGTCGCCGGCACCACGGCGACGCCCAACCTCACCCGCGACCGCGACTCGTTCACCTGGTCGGCGACGCTCACCGAGGGGCTCTTCGACGTGCTGGTGCGCCCCGCCTCGACGCTGGCGGCGACGGTTCCGCCGCGCTTCGAGCGGGGCTTCGAGGTGCGCGGCGGCGCGGTGATGCAGCGCTTCGACATCGCTTACCCGACCACGTATGCGCGCTGGGCCGGATCGGTCGAGGCCGCCTCGGGGCAGCCGCTCGCGGGCTTCGTCGCGCGCGCCGTCGACCCCGCCGCCAACAGCAGGGTGCTCTCCACGGTGAGCTCCACCGCGGGCGATGGCACCGAAGGGAGCGCGGGGCGCTTCGCGTGCAGCATGGCCCCCGGGGCTCCGGAGACCTGGACGCTCCGGCTCTCGGCGGACAACGGCGCGGGCGGGGGGCTCCTCGTGGACATCCCCCGCTCGGCGCTCGCCGCGGCGGCCCCGAGCGGGCGCGACCTGCGGGTGGTGCTGCCCGAGCTCACCGGGCTCACCCACGCGACGGCGGCGCGCCCGGTGGTCCCCGGCGCCCCGGCGCCCAACGGGCCCTGCGTGGGCTGCGTCGACGTGCGCGCCTCGGTCGAGGGCCTCGACGGCGACGGGCAGAGCCGCTCGATGCGCGGGGCCACGGTGACCCTGCGCGCGGCGATGCGCCCGCCGGTGGGCATCCCCGCGGCGACGAGCTGGTACGAGTCGAGGGCGGTCACCGAGGCCGACGGGAGCTTCCGGGCGTGGCTGGTCCCGGGCGACTACGACGTGGTGGTGACGCCCGCGGGCGAGGCCTTCCGCAGCGCCGTGCAGCACGGGTTTCGCGTGCGCGCCGACGCCACCGAGCAGGCGGGCCAGGTGTTCACCCTGGAGCGGCGGCCCTCGCTCTCCGGGCGGGTGCTCGGCCGCGACGGGCTGGCGGTGCGAGGCGCTCGGGTGACCGCGGTGCCCTACCACGACGCCGCGCCGACCAATCCCTGCCTCGAAGACCCCGACATGCGCGCGCTCGCGAGCCGGGCGACCACCACCGAGACCGTCACCGCGGCGGACGGCTCCTACCAGGTGGAGCTCAACCCGGGGCTCTACCGCCTGCTGGTCGAGCCCGCGGAGAGTTCTGGCTTCCCGGTGACGCTCGGCGCGCCCATCTGCGTGGCGCGTCGGGTGAGCAACTTCGACACGACCCTCGAGGCGCCGGTGCTGGTGCGCGGCGTGGTGCGCGACGCGCGCGGGGCGCCGTCGCCGCTCGCCACGGTCGAGGCCCTGGTGCGGCTGCGAGAGGGCGACGCGCCGGGCGTGGTGCTGCGCGTGGCGAGGGCGACCGCGGACGCCAGCGGGGCCTACCGGCTGCTCATTCCCGCGAGCGCGGCGGGCGCTCCGTGATCAGAGACCGGGGCTGAAGGACAGCACCTGGCGCGCGGTGGTGGGGAGGTCCCCGGCGGCCTGTTGCGGCAGGCACTGGTTGTTGGCGAGGCTGTCGCCCTCGGCGTTGGTGATGCGCACGAAGAGCCCGAGCATCGGCACCGGCGGGGGAACGCTGCCGTAGAGGGCGCTCCACTCGATGGAGACCTCGCACGCGGGCGTCGCGCCGCCCACGCAGACGGCGGCGTCGCCGAGGGTCCAGCGGAAGTCGCTGCGGCAGGTGGGGCAGCTCACGTCGCGGAGCCCGATGGAGGCATCGAGTGCGGTGGCGGTCTTCATCAGCATGCCGCGGGTGCCCCAGACCATGTCGGCGCCGAAGCCGCTCGGCGCCTCGGTGATGTTGCAGGAGATGGCGTTGTCGAGCGACCCGACGCCGTCGGTGAGCGTCGAGATCGCGGTCACTCCCGTCGCGGTCATCCCCGGCAGGTAGTCGCGGTCGATGAACACCATCATCGCGTTGGTCGCCTCGACGGTGCCGCTGATGCCGAGGTAGAGGCGGCTGGAGTCCCACGCGACGCGGATCGAGCGCAGCGCGTTGAGCGTCGGACCCCACGAGGAGGGCACCGTGTTGGTCGCGACGATCGCGCCGGCGGGCCAGTCGCTCCCGATGACGCCGTCGATCACGGGCGTGCCCCGAGGGCTCCCGGCGTCGGCGGGGCCCGCGTCGGCGGGCCCGGCGTCGGCGGGCCCCAGGTCGGTGGCGGTGGCGTCGACCCGGGGGACATCGGCCGAGCCCGCGTCGGCGGAGCCCGCGTCCGGGGCGCCGACCTCCGGGCGATCGGCCGCGCCAGCGTCCATGGGGGCGTCGGTCGCGGTCACGTCCGCGCGGGGGACGTCCGTCGCGCCCGCGTCGATGGCCCCGGCGTCGGCGCCGGTGTCCGGGCGCACGTCCGGTGTGACGTCCAGTGACGCTCCGCGGTCGACCGCGACATCGCTGCCGGTGTCGAGCGCGCCGGAGTCGGCGACCCCGAGGTCGGCCGGCGGGACGTCGATCACGCCGAGGTCGTCGGCGCCCGAGTCGAGCAGGCGGTCGTTGTCATCGCCGCAGCCGACGAGGAGCGTTGCCACGACGGACGCGAGCGGCCACCCGATGCTTCGCAGGTTCACGGGAGGGTCGGTAGCAACAGAAGCCCCAGGCGCGCAAGCACAGGCGTCGCGCGTCGGTGATCCGCCCACACACAGGGCGCTCGCGTCGCGGGTTCGATACTTCCTGCGCACCCCGCGATGGCGATGTCGTGCCCGGAGGGGGCGAGGGGTCGAACGCGAGCGGCCCAGGTTCGCAACGAAAATGCCATGGAAAAGAGCGGTCGCCCGGAATAGATCAGGGTGTCCGCCGACCCTGGTCCGTGCGTTGCACTTCATTCCAGCATCCCGAACTTTTGGAGGCTTTATCATGGACGTCCGATCGGTCTTTCGACGACACGCGGCCCTCTCTCGCATCACGGGAGACGCCCTGGAGGAAATCGCGAAGACAGCCACCCAGCAGCGGCTGCGGAGAGGTGAGGCGGTCTGGAGGTCCGGGGAGTTGGCCAGCAGCTTCGTGCTGGTGGGCCTGGGCCTGGTGAAGGTGCTGATGCCGGGAGGTCCCTCTCGCGACCTGGTGCTGGGGCTCGCGGGCCCTGGGGAGAGCGTCGGCGACGCCGAGGCCCTCGAGGCCGGGTCCTACGACGCCGACGCCTTCGCGCTGACCGAGTCGGCCATCGTGGTTCGGGTGCCGCGGGAGGTGATGCTCGCCGCGCTGGAGAAGTCGGGCCCCGCGTCGCTGGCCCTGGCGATCGGCCTCGGCCGTTCGGGCGCGGTGGCCAACCGCCGGCTCGCGCTCTTCACCGCCTCGGCCGAAGAGCGGCTCGCGACCACGCTCATGGAGCTGGGCGAGCGCTTCGGTGACGAGATGGAAGACGGCTCCACGCTGATTCCGCTGCGGCTGACGCGCGCCGAGCTCGCGGCGCTGGTGGGCACCACCGTCGAGACGACCATCCGCACGCTCTCCCGCTGGAGCCGCGAGGGCCTGGTCTCGACCGGAGACTGCGGCCTCACCGTGCACGACGCGGTGGGTCTGGCGCGCCGTACCGCGGCGCAGCACCCCGGCCGGGCCTGATCCTCCTCCCCGAAGCGCTCGGTCGGCGATTGTCGACGCGGAGCGAGCGACGATAGACTCCGAGGCTTGAGCGGACCCGAGCGGTCCCGATCACCCGTCGCCCTGGAGTCGAAGCCCATGAAGGTCCGCGCCATCCTGGCTGTCGCGCTCGCCGCGGCGGCCTGTGCCCCCGAAGACATCTACCAGTCCGACCTGACCCCGGACGGCGGTGCCAGGGACAGCGGCGCGCGTCGCGACACCGGGCGCGCGGTCGATGTGCCGAGGGCGGCCGATGTGCCCAACGCCCGCGACGCGACCACCCCGCTGGACCTCGGCGCCACGGACGGGTCGACGCGCGTGGACGCCGGGGCGGGCGTCGACGTCGGCTTCGTCGTCGACGTCGGGGTCGACACCGGCCCGCCGCCGTGTCGCGACGAGGACGGCGACGGCATCTCCGACGACCTGGAGGGCTCGCCCTTCCTGCGCACGGCGATGGCGGCGGGCGCGATGCCCGACTACCAGAACACCGACAGCGACGAGGACGGCGTGCCCGACGTCGACGAGGCGAGGCGCAACTACCCGGGCTTCGCGTCGGCGGCCCGGCCGGCGCTCACCTGCGGCGACCTGCCCGACGACTGCGACATGGACGGGTACGCCAACCAGCGCGACCGCGACGCCGACAACGACGGCCTGACCGACCGCGAGGAGGCGATGCGGACGCACACCGATCCCTGCGTGGCCGACACCGACGGCGACGGCGTCGGGGACCTCACGGAGAGCGCCGCCGGGAGCAGCCCCACCGACCCGATGAGCCGGCCGCCCGCGGGCTCGCTCTACGTGACCCTCCCGTACATGGACCCGATGGGGCCGCAGACGCGCTCCTTCGACTTCTCCACGCGCATCCGAAGCGCGGACATCATGTTCCTGGTCGACACCACCGGGTCGATGAGCGGGACCATCACCGCGGTGCGCAACACCCTGAGCACCACCATCGTCCCGGGCATCGTGCGCGCCATCGGGCCCGGCGCCGACATGCGCTACGGGATGTCCGAGCACCGCGACTTCGCCAACGGCGGCGGCGACTTCGCGCTGCGCGTGCTCCAGCGCCTCGATGCCAACCCCATGCTCTCGCAAAACGCCACCACGCGCCTGGCGGCGTCCGGCGGAGGCGACGAGCCCGAGGCGCAGGTCGCCGCGATGCACTCGCTGCTCTCGGGCTACGGCATCCCGGAGTACGGCGGCACCGCGACGCGCATGTCGACCGCGGCGGACTGCGGCGGCGACGCGACGTCCTTCGGGTGGGGCTGCTTCCGCCCCGGGCGCGTGCCCATCATCGTGCTGTTCTCCGACGCCGACTGGCACAACGGCACCGCGATGCCGACGGGGCAGTTCTACTCGCGCGCCCCGAGGGCCGCGACGTGGACGCAGCTCGTGGCGGAGTTTCGCCGGCGCGAGGCCTACTTCATCGGCATCGACGTGTCGGCGGCGCGCACGTACAACAACGCCATCGCGCTGGCCCGCGACTCTCGCACCCTCGACGGCGCGGGGATGCCCATCGCCTTCCGTGGCTCGCCCTCCTCGGTGGCCGCCAACGTCATCTCCGCGGTCACCACGCTGGCGCAGGGCACCCGGCAGGACGTCACCCGTCGCGGCGTCGGCGACCCGATGGAGACCCGCCTCGCCGCAGGGCGGCGCACCGACGAGTTCATGCAGCGCATCGTCCCGCTGCGGGGGACCCCCGCGGCCCCGACGGGCTTCGACCGCTTCGACGCCACGACCTTCTACAACGTCTCGCCGTCGACGGTGGTCACCTTCGAGGTGACCTTCTTCAACGACTTCCATCGCAACACCAGCGGCACGGCGCAGCTCTTCCGGGCGACCATCGAGGTGCTCGGTCGAGCCTCGACGGTGCTTGACACCATCCAGGTGTTCGTGATCGTCCCCGCCGACGCAAACAGCACCCCCGGCTGAGCGGCGATACCCCCCTTGCACCCCGAGCGGCATCCTGCCGCATCCCCTATTGGAGCGCTTGAAGTGCCGGGTGCGGAACCCCATGGACCTCCGCAGCGCTTTGCGTATTCTCCCGCTCCCGACACCGCAACCGCATCGCTTGAGAGGAATCGTCTGATGGCGAACATCACCCTGAACTACGACGGCAAGACCCTGGAGTTCCCTCTCACCGTGGGATCGGAGAAGGAGGGCGGGATCGACATCGCGAAGCTGCGGTCCAGCTCCGGCCTGGTGACGCTCGACCCCGGCTTCCTGAACACCGCCTCCACCACCAGCGCGATCACCTTCCTCGACGGCGAGAAGGGCATCCTGCGCTACCGCGGCTACCCCATCGAGCAGCTCGCGGAGAAGTCGACCTTCATCGAGGTCGCGTACCTGCTGCTCTACGGGGAGCTCCCCTCGGCGTCGCAGCTCGCGGCCTTCCAGGCCAGCATCGCCGCGCAGTCGCTGGTGCCCGAAGACCTCAAGCACCTCTACCGCGCCTTCCCCCGCACCGCCCACCCGATGGCGATGCTCGGCTCCGCGATCAACGCGCTCTCGGCCTTCAACGACGACGCCAACGACCCCAACGTCCCCGCGGAGGTCGAGCTCGCCACGCACCGCATCCTGGCGCAGCTCCCGGTGCTCGCCGCCTGGGGCTACAAGCACTCGAAGAACCAGCCCTTCGTCTACCCCGACGCCTCGCTGGGCTACACCGCCAACTTCCTGAAGACCCTCTTCGGCGTGCCCACCGAGCAGTACGCCGTCGACGACGAGATCCGCAGCATCCTCGACCTGCTGCTCATCCTCCACGCCGACCACGAGCAGAACTGCTCCACGTCGACGGTGCGCATCGTCGGCAGCTCCAAGGCCAACCTGTTCACCTCCGTCAACGCGGGCATCTCGGCGCTCTGGGGCCCGCGGCACGGCGGCGCCAACCAGGAGGTGCTCGAGATGCTGGAGCTGATCCACAACGACGGGAACAACCTCCAGAAGTACGTCGACAAGGCCAAGGACAAGAACTCCGGGTTCCTGCTCATGGGCTTCGGCCACCGCGTCTACAAGAACTTCGACCCGCGCGCGAAGATCATCAAGGTCGCCTGCGACAAGGTGCTCGCCAAGCTGGGCATCAACGACCCGCTGCTCGACCTCGCCAAGCGCCTCGAGGAGACCGCGCTCAAGGACGACTACTTCGTCTCGCGCAAGCTCTACCCCAACGTCGACTTCTACTCGGGCATCATCTACCGCGCGCTGAAGATCCCGACGAACATGTTCACGGTGATGTTCGCCCTCGGCCGCCTCCCGGGCTGGACCGCGCACTGGCGCGAGATGAACGCCCTCAAGACCCCCATCGGCCGCCCGCGGCAGATCTACACCGGCGCCACCGAGCGCAACTACGTCGGCATCGACCAGCGCTGATCGCGCCTCTCACCCTCAGCTTCCTCCCCACGACGCTGCGCTCGCGCACCCTGCGACGAAACGCCTCACCCGAAGGCGTTTCGCGAGGGGTGGGCTTCGTGCGAGAGTCGCGCGCACGATGGCTTCCTTGAAGACCTGGCTCGCGCTCTCCATGACGCTCGCGGCTTGTAGCGGGGGCGCCGACATGGCCGACCCGACGCCTACGAGCGACGCGGGGACCGACGCGTTCCGCCTCCCGGAGATTCCCGCCCTCGACGACGACGCAGGCGCTGTCGACGCGCCTCCCCCGGTGGATGTCCCCTCCGTGGAGGACGTCCCCGCCGCGGTGGATGCGCCTTCGCCCATGGACGTCCCCGCCGCGGAGGATGTCCCCGCCGCCGTGGATGTCCCCTCGACGGTCGACGTCCCGGTGAGCGCCGACGTCCCGGTGAGCGCCGACGTCCCGGTGCCCACCGACTCGGGCGCGCCGTGCGACGAGCCGCCGATGTGCGACGCCGCCCCGCCGACGCCCTCGGCCATCGCCTCGTGGCGTCACATCACCACGCGCATCACCGTCGCCCTCGGCTCGCAGCGCCACCGGGGCAGGGACCTCTTCCTCCGCCAGAGCGACGCGCAGTGGGGCATCGCTCGCTTCACCTACGGCCCCGCCGACGACGACCTGGTCGACGAGGACGTCGAGGTCTTCCTGCTACGCAACTGCCGCACCTGGGAGCGGCTCGGCGTGGCGCGCACCACCCGCGACGGAGACCACCCCACCATCGAGGGCGTCGTCGACAACGGCGGCTTCGTGTACTTCCCGATCCCCGCGAGCGCGCGGCTCGGCGTGGGGAGGCACCGGCTGCGCTACGTCGTTCGCGGCGACCACACCTTCGCCGATCAGTACATCGAGGTGCTGCCCGACAACGCCCACGTCGCGGTCTCGGACGTCGACGGCACCCTCACCGAGAGCGAGACCGCCGAGTGGCTCACCGTCTTCGGCGGCGCCTCGCCGGCCGTCAACGTCGGCGCCCCGGAGGCGCTCTGGGCGCTCGCCCGCCGCGGCTACATCATCTTCTACCTGACCGCGCGCCCCGAGTGGCTCACCACCCGCACGCACCAGTGGACCCGCGAGCGGGGGCTCCCCTCCGGGCTCGTGCACACGATGATGAACCTCACCGGGGCCACCGGCGCGCCGGCCTTCACCTTCAAGCGCGACGAGCTCAACGCCCTGCGCACCCGCCTCGGGCACCCGGTGGATTACGGCTTCGGCAACACCGACACCGACGCCCAGGCCTACCAGGCCGTGGGCATCCCCGGCTCCAACGCCTACTACTACCGCTTCACCGGCGACCGCCGCGGGGGCCAGCTCAACAACGACTACCGCACCCTCGTGGCGCCGCTCTCCGCGGGCCCTCGCTACTGCCGTTAGAGCGGGTCAGCGCGCCTGGCGCACCGCGGAGCGCACCTCCGAGGGAGCGCCGCGGTCGAGGGACCTCGCCACGAGATTGGCGTCGCCCTGGAACCACGCGAGGCACCCGATGACTCCAAAGGCCACCAGCGCCAGGGCGCTGCGCACGGCATCGAATTTCAACAAGGTCGCATCCATGGGTTCGCCATTCGCTGCTTCGAAGCGGTCGAAGGGAGTACGCGCCCGGGTGATGGGATCGCCCGTGCATGGGAGTGGTTGCCCTGGACGCGCCCGCCGTTCACCGCTAACCCCGTCCGCGCTTCACAGGGAGTCCAACGCACCGTCATGAGCACCGACATCAGCCAGCGTAAGCGCGACCACATCGACCTCTGCGCCACCGGGGAGGTGGGCTTCCGCGACGCCACCACCCTGCTCTCGTGCGTGCGCCTGGTGCACGACGCGCTGCCCGACCTCGACGCCGACGCGCTCGACACGCGAGTGACCCTGCTGGGCAAGACCCTGCGCTTCCCGCTGGTGATCGCGGCGATGACCGGCGGCACCGCGGAGGCCGCGGCGATCAACCGCGACCTGGCCGCCATCGCCGAGGCGCGAGGCTACGGCTTCGGCCTCGGCAGCCAGCGCGCGATGCAGCGCAAGGGCGAGGTGGCCTGGACCTACGCCGTGCGCGAGGTGGCCCCGACCACCCTGCTGCTGGGCAACGTGGGCATGGTGCAGGGGAGGCAGATGGGCCTCGACGTGCTGCGGGGCCTCGTGCGCGACGTGGGGGCCGACGCGCTCTGCGTGCACCTCAACCCCGCGATGGAGCTGGTGCAGCCCGGCGGCGACCGAGACTTCCGGGGGGGCGCGGACTTCTTCCGTGAGCTGGGAGGCTTCGATGTTCCGGTGGTGGCCAAGGAGACGGGCAACGGCATCGGAGGGGCGGCGGCGAGGAAGTTGCGGGCGGCGGGCGTGAAGCACGTCGACGTGAGCGGCGCGGGGGGCACCTCGTGGGTCGGCGTGGAGACGCTGCGCGCGACCGGCGAGGCCAGGGCGCTGGGCGAGGCGCTCTGGGACTGGGGTGTTCCGACCGCGGCGAGCGTGGCCCTCACGGCGGCGGCGGGCTTCGAGACGATCATCGCCACCGGCGGGGTGTTCACCGGCGGCGACGTGGCGAGGGCGATCGCGCTGGGGGCGAGCGCCGCGGGCATCGCGAGACCGGTGCTGCAGGCGCACCGGAAGGGCGGACGCGCGGGCGCGGAGGCCTACCTGGAGAGCGTGGAGCGAGAGCTGAAGGCGATCATGCTGCTCACCGGGTCGGCGGACGTGGCGGCGCTTCGGAGGGCGCCGAGGGTGATCGTGGGCGAGCTGGAGAAGTGGATCGCCCAGGCGGGCTGATCGGGCGCCCGGGGGGGGGCGAGCGCGGCGGCGGGAGTTCGGACGGGTGAGAGCAGAGCGCCCGTCAGAACTCTTGCGATGCGGAACTCCTCCCCGGTTACCTTCGCGCCCGTGTTCAAGCGCATCGGTGATCGCAACATCCTCGTCGTCTTCGGCGCCACGCTCCTGCTCGGCGCGGGCTACGGCGTGTCCATCGCGCTCACGTCGCTGCACCTCGACGCGCGCCACTTCTCCAAGCACGACATCGGCACCCTCGCGGCATGGTTCGCCCTCGGCATCGTGGCGCTGTCGCTCCCCATGGGCGCGCTCATCCGCCGCTTCTCCGCCCGCGCGGTGCTCGTCGCCTCGCTCGCCGGCTACGCCGCCTGCGTCTCGCTCTTCCCACGGCTCGACACCTACGGCGCCATCGCCGCCGCGCGCTGCCTCGACGGGGCCTTCTCCGTGGGCGTCTGGGTGAGCAGCGAGACCATCCTCCTCTCTCGCGCCCGCTCCGACCACAAGGCCTACGTCACCAGCCTCTACGCCGTCGCCGTCGCCGTCGGCTACGTCGTCGGGCCCCTCGTCGCCCGCTGGATCGTCACCGTCGCCCCCACGGGCACGGCCTTCCTCGCCTCCGGGGCGCTCGCCCTCTCGGCCAGCATCCTCGTGCTCGCCCAGCTCGACGCCGACGTGCCCGAGACCCACGGCCACGACACCCCCGCCGACGGCCCGCCGGTGAGCGCATGGACCCTCCTCTGGCGCATCAAGACCTCCTGCTTCGGCACCTTCGCCTACGGCTATTTCCAGGCCTCGGTGGTGCTCTTCCTCCCGCTCTTCCTCATCGAGTCCAAGGGGATCGCCCGAGAGCAGACCATCCTGGTCCCTGCCTTCTTCGCCGCGGGGATGCTGCTCTTCTCCAACGTCGCCGGACGAGTGGCCGACGGGGTGGGCCACCTCAAGGTGATGCGAGCGCTCGCGGTGATCGGCGCCGCGACCACCGCCTCGTTCATCCTGCTCGACAGCTTCGCGCTCATGGCCGTCGCCGTCTTCGTCGCGGGCGCCACGCTGGCGTCCATCTCTCCGGTCAGCCTCGCGCTCCAGGGGGTCGTCACCGAGCCATGGAACTACAGCCGCTCCAACGCGATCTACAACGCCTTCTACGCCGCGGGGATGCTGCTCGGCCCTCCGGTGTCGAGCGTGCTCTTCGAGCGCTTCGGGGGTCGTGGGATGCTCGCCCACCTCGCGGGGCTCTGGGTGGCCTTCGCGGTCTTCGGCCTGGTCTTCGCCAAGGACGACCCGAGGGCCTCTCGATGAGCGTCTCCCGCGCGGCGATGCTTCTGCTCGTCCTCGCGACGCTGTCGTGCCGCCCTCCCTCCGCCCCTCGGCCGGAGGACGACCCGCGCTACCTCTGCCGGGTCGACGTGACGCCGCTGCGAGAGGCCCTGCGCGCTGCGGGGGGCGACCCTTCGCGCATCGTCCGCCCCACCGACCTCGCCGGTCTCACCGCGCTCGCGAGCGGCCGACGGTTCAAGTTCGTGCTCACCGGCGAGGGTGTGCTGGCCGTCGCCCCGTTGCCCTCCGATGCGCCGCACAACGAGTACGTGCACCCGATCCTCGGCGACGGGGCGCCGGTGCGCAGCGCGGGCGGCATCGTGGTGACCCACGACCGCGGTCGGGTGTCGCGGGTGGTGCTCGACGCCGAGAGCCGCTCGTACTGCACCGCCGCGGAGAGCCTTCGGCCGACGGTGCGGGCGCTGCGAGCGATGGGCGTCGAGGCCGGGGCGATCGTCGTCGAGGGGCGCCCCTTCGCCTGCGTGGAGTCGGGCGGTCCGCCGAAGCGCTACGGGCCGGTGATGTCGGCCGTAGGGAGGCGCTTCGAGACGCTGGGGAGAGCCATCGCGGCGCGCCGCTGGGAGCTCGCAGACTACGAGCTCGAAGAGCTCACCGAGGACCTCGAAGAACTCCCCCTCGCCGCGCCGCCTCCGTCGGTGCACATCGACCTCGCACCCGCCGCGAGGGCCTTTCCGGCCGAGCACATGGCGCCGCTGGCGCGCGCGGTGGAGCGGCGCGATGCGACCGCCGCGACCGCTGCCTTCGGGGCGGCGGCCGTGGCCTGCAACGGCTGCCACGAGGCGTCGGGCAAGGCCGCGATCGTGGTGCCGCCGAGGCCCGGCGAGCTGGTCCCGTGGATCACGCCCGCGACGGAGGACGGCGGGGTGACGCCGTGAGCGGCGAGCGGGAGGGCGTCCGCGAGGAGTCCCCGGTACGACCGAGAGGTCGTCGGCGGGGTAGTCCCCGGTACGAGCGCGAGGCCGACGGCGGGGTAGTCCCCGGTACGACCGCGAGGCGTCGGCGAGGAGTCCCCGGTACGACCGAGAGGCGTCCGCGAGGAGTCCCCGGTACGACCGAGAGGCCGACGGCGGGGTAGTCCCCGGTACGACCGCGAGGCCGACGGCGGGTAGTCCCCGGTACGACCGCGAGGCCGTCAGTAACCCGAGCCAGACCCTGAGCGTTAGCGAGGGGGAGAGCCCTCTACGGTCGGCAGTACGCGTCCGGAATCTCTCGGGGATTCCCGCGAGAAACGCAACGTTCGGAGAACCGCGCTGCCGACCGTAGAGGGCTCTCCCCCTCGCTAACGCTCAGGGTCTGGCTCGGGTTACTGACGGCCTCGCGGTCGTACCGGGGACTCCTCGCGGACGCCTCTCGGTCGTACCGGGGACTCCTCGCCGACGGCCTCTCGGTCGTACTGGGGATATCCTCCTCTACGCCGCGATGCGCACCACGCGGTAGCCGCTCGCGGTGCGCAGCAGCGTGTCCGTCCAGGCCTTCCCCCGGTGGACGTAGCGCACCTGCACCGCCCGCACCCGGCCCTGCTTCAGCATCGAGAGCGCGTCCGACAGCGCGACGTCGCCTCCCTCGGCGAGCACCTCCGCGCCGCCCTTGAGCAGCACCGAGAGCACCTGGGCCTCCATGGCGATGTCGTTGAAGAGCGCGTCGAGCCTCGCCTCGTCGAGGATCGACTCGTGAAGATCAGGAAACTCGATGGGTTCGTTCACGCGGAGGGTGTCCTGTCAGCGGAGGGCGAGCGGCGGGGGAGTGCCCACGTAGGTCGGGCGCTGGTTGAGCTCGGCGGAGGGCGCGTGGCACTGGGTGCAGCTCTGGCGCCACGGGTGGCTGGTGCGCAGGCCGAGCGCGAGCGGGCCGTGGCAGCTGTCGCAGTTGGAGCGCATGTTCGTCGAGTGCGGGATGGTGGGCGGCGCGCCGACCCACGCGCGTTCTCCCCGCAGCGGGGGCGTGAGCCCGGCGAAGCGGTTGTCCTCGAAGGGGATCACCCCGTCGGGCGCCGCGCCCGGGATCGGGTCGACGGAGACCACGTGGCACTGCACGCAGGAGACGTGGGTCTCGTGGCAGATGGCGGGCGCGACCTGGGCGCCCACGCGGAGCCCCTCGCCGTGGCAGGTCATGCAGTTGGGGAAGTCCTGCTGGCGGATGGGGTGAGGGATCGTCGGCGGCGCCCCGTCGTATGCGCGCCGCTGCATGCGGGCGGTGAGCGCGGCGGCCCATCGCTCGTCGGAGACCACGGGCGAGGGGGCGGTGAGCGCGGGCCGGTCGTTGCCCATCGCGCGGAGGTTGCCCGGGTGGCGCAGCCGGTTGTCGTGGTGGCGCTCTCGCTCGGCGGCGTAGGTGGGGACGAGCGGGGCGGCCGAGGTCGACGGCTCGGGCCGGGCGTAGCGGCGCGCCGTCGGCACCGAGCGCCAGCTCGTGGCGAGGCCCATGAGGGCGACGCCGACAGCGCCTGCGGCGATGACGTGGAAGAGCCGCGCCGAGCTCATCGCCGCGTCCCGGCGGGAACGATACGCACCGCGCACTTCTTGTAGTCGGGCTGCTTGGAGATGGGATCGTGCGCGTCGAGCGTGAGCTGGTTGATCAGCAGCCGCTCGTCGAACCAGGGCACGAAGACGGAGCCCGGAGGCGGCGAGGCGCGGCCGTCGATCCAGGCGGGCAGCGAGAGGCGGCCGCGGCGGCTCTCCAGGGTGATGGTGTCGCCGTCGCGGATGCCGAGGCGCTCGGCGTCCTCGCGGTTGACCTCGACGTAGGCGTTGGGCATCGCGCGGCGCAGCTGCGGCACGCGCATGGTCATCGAGCCGGAGTGCCAGTGCTCCAGCACGCGGCCGGTGCAGAGCCAGAACGGGTACTGCGCGTCGGGCATCTCCGGCGGGTTCTCGTGCTCGTGAAACCACAGGCTCGCCCGGTCGTCGTGGGTGACCGAGTGATAGAACTGGATGCGCTTGCCCGCCTCGACGTTGGGGTCCTCGCCCTCGATGAAGCGGTAGCGGGTCTCTCGCCACGAGCCGTCGGGCTGCTCGATCACGGGCCAGCGCATCCCGCGGTGGCTCACGTACTGCTCGTAGGGGGCGAGGTTCTTGTGCTTGAAGCGCGAGAAGCGCCGGTACTCCTCGAAGAGCTGCGCGTCGACGTTCACCTCGTGGAAGCGGGGGTACTCCCACGAGGGCACGGCCGCACCCGCGGGGTTGCGGAAGCGGAAGATGAACTCGCCGTCCTTGTCGCGCATCCCGGGGTGGCCGAGGTCGAAGAGGCGGCGCGCGACGGCGATGGTCTGCCACACGTCCGCGCGGGCCTCGCCCGGGGGATCGACCATCTTGAACCACTGCTGCGTGCGGCGCTCGGAGTTGCCCGTCATGCCGTTCTTCTCGACCCACATCGCCGACGGCAGGATCAGGTCGGCCTGCCGCGTGGTGGCCGTGGGGTACACGTCCGACACGATCAGGAACTTGTCCGCCATGGTGCGCGACGGGTCGAACAGCTCCGCGAGGTTGGGCAGCGACTGCCCGGGGTTGGTCACCTGCACCCAGATGGTGTCGATGTCCCCGCCCTGCGCCGCGGCGGTGCTGAACTTCTTCCACATCTGCACCGTGTGGTAGCCGGGCGTGGCGTTGATGCGCCCGGCGGGGAGGTTCCAGATCTCCTCGGCCTTGTGGCGGTGGTCGGCGTTGGCCACCAGCAGACCGCCCGGGAGCAGGTGCGCGATGGTCCCGACCTCCCTCGCGGTGCCGCAGGCCGAGGGCTGCCCGGTGAGGCTCTGCGGCCCGTCGCCCGGCCGGCCGAAGTGCCCGGAGAGCATGTGCACGGCGTGGATGAGCCGGTTCATGGCGGTGCCGCGCGTGTGCTGGTTGACGCCCATGCACCAGAGCGAGAGCACCTTGAGGTTGCGGTCGGCGAAGAAGCCCGCGAGCCGTCGCACCTCCGCCGCGGGCACGCCGGAGAGCGTCTCGACATACTCGGGGGTGTATCGCGCGATGCGCCGGCGGTACTCCTCGAAGGTCATCGCCTGGCCGTTGAGGTCGGGGCGCTCGGAGTCCTTTCGGAAGTTGACGTAGCGCTCGACGAAGGCGCGGTCCCAGGTGTTGTTGGCGATGAGCAGGTGGGCGATGCCGTTGGCGAGCGCGAGGTCGCCGTGGGGCTTGAACACCATCACGTGGTCGGCGAAGGCCGAGGTGCGGGTGCGACGGGTGGTGAGGTCGACGAGGGTGACCCGCTCTCCGCGCGAGCGACGGTCCATCAGGCGCGAGAAGAGCACCGGGTGCATCTCGGCCATGTTGTTGCCCCAGAGGATCACCACGTCGGTGTGCTCGAGGTCGTCGAAGCAGTTGTAGGGCTCGTCGACGCCGAAGGTGCTGGTGTACCCGGTCACCGCGGAGGCCATGCAGAGCCGGGCGTTGGGGTCGATGTGGTTGTTCGACAGGCCGCCCTTCATGAACTTCTGCGCGGCGTAGCCCTCGGGGATGGTCCACTGACCGCTGCCGTAGAACGCGAAGCCCCGGGGCTTGGCCATCACCCGGCGGGCGATGATGTCCACGGCCTCCTCCCAGGAGATCGGGACGTGCCGGCCGTTGCGCTTGAGCATCGGGCGGGTGAGCCGGTCGGAGCCGTAGAGCGCGAGGCCGACGTGGTAGCCCTTCACGCAGAGCAGGCCGCGGTTGACGGGCGCGAGCTGGTCGCCCGCGACGGTGACCACGCGACCTCCGCGGACGCCCACCTGCACGTGGCAGCCGGTGCCGCAGAATCGGCAGGGGGCCTTCCCCCAGGTGACGTCGCCCACGCGGGCGGCGAGGGCCGGGTCGACCGCCTGCGGGCCTGGAGCGCTCGGCGGAACCTGCGCGAGCACACGGCGTCCAGCGACCGCGGTGGCCGTCGCGAGCGCGCTGGCCTTGAGGAAATCCCTGCGTTCCATCGATGCCTCTACTCTCTCGTCCTGCGACGCTGCGGCAGCTCGTCGGAGCTGAACTCCCCGACGTCGGAGAAATCATGGAAGGCCAGGTCGACCAGCAGCACGCCGGGCGTGCGGGCGACGTCGTTCATCAGGTCCTGCTCCTCGAGCACCGAGTCGGTGGCGAGCACCACCGGGAGGCGCCCGCCTCGCTGCATCTCGCCGAGGGTGATGCGCGCGTCCGACGCGAGCGCCGCGCAGGCCTCGTCGCGCAGCAGGTCGAGCTCCGTGAGGGTCACCACCAGTCCTGCGACGGGCATCACGCCACCTCCTTCTCTTCGACGGCGAGGTCGGCATCCGCCCCCGGCGCGCGGAGCTCGCCGGTCATGGCCTGCAGGCCCACCTTGAGGGCCACGGTGAACACCATCAGCCCGAGCGCCCAGACCCCCGCGGTGACCTTCCACTCCGCGATCGACGGCGCGTAGGGCACCAGCTCGTGGAGCGTGCTCGGCACGAAGCCCGGCACGATGAGCCCCATGCCCTTCTCGATCCAGACGGCGGCGAAGATGGCGACGAGGGCGGTGTTGATCACCACCCGGCGCTCCCTGAGCGACGGGGTGAGGAGCACCGCCACGGCGCCCAGGTTGAGGGTGATGGAGGTCCACATCCAGGGCACCAGCTCGTGGTGGCCGTGCATGCCGAGCCAGAGGTAGCGCACCGCGGCGGCGTGGTGGCCGCCCGTGTAGAAGTGCGTGAAGAGCTCGGCGGCGAGCATGAAGAGGTTCACCAGCGCGGCCACGCGGAGGATGTCGAGCAGCCGTCGGATGGCCCCCTCGGGGACCTTGAAGGCCGTGAAGCGCCGCACGAGCTGCAGCGAGAGGATGATGAAGGCCGGGCCCGTCACGAAGGCCGAGGCGAGGAAGCGCGGGGCGAGCAGGGCGCTGTTCCAGAAGGGGCGGCCGCCGAGGCCCGAGTAGAGGAAGGCCGTCACCGTGTGGATGGAGATGGCCCAGATGATCGAGAGGAAGACGAAGGGGAGGTACCAGCGGGGGTCGGGGCGCTCGCCGCGGTAGCGCGTGTAGACGAGGTACCCGCAGACGTGGAGGTTGATCGCGAGGTAGCCGTTGAGCACGATCACGTCCCACGTGAGCATCGACACCGGCCAGTGGAACTTCCCCAGCCCCGGGATCATGTGCCAGAAGCGGTCGGGTCGGCCGAGGTCGACCACCACGAAGCCGAGGGCCATCACGATGGCGGCCACGGAGAGCAGCTCTCCGATGATCACCACGTCGTGCATGTCCTCGTCGTGATAGAGGTACGCGGGGATCACCATCATCACGCCGCCCGCCGCGAGGCCGACGGCGAAGGTGAAGTTGGCGATGTAGAGCCCCCAGGAGACGTGGTCGCTCATCGCGGTGACGGCCATGCCGCGCGCGACCTGCCAGGCCCAGGTGTTGGCGCCCACGAGCGCGATCGCCGTGAGCACGAACATCCACGCGTAGAAGCGCCAGGTGCCGTCGGTGGCCCGGTCGAGCACCTTCAGCAGGAAGCGGGGGTAGCTCAGATGATGGGGGACGCCGCTGTGTGCCATTCGTCGCTCCCTCTACACGTCGAAGAAATAGAAGAAGCGCGGGCGCGTCCCGAGCTCCTCTTTCAGCACGAACACCCGCTTGTTCTCGAGCACCCAGCGGATGTCCGAGTTGGGGTCGAGCACGTTGCCGAACACGCGCGCCCCGGTGGGGCACGCCTCGAGGCAGGCCGGGAGCCTGCCCTCTCGGGTGCGGTGCAGGCAGAAGGTGCACTTCTCCACCACGCCCTGCGGCCGGATGCGGTTGGAGAGGTACGACTGGTCGGGGTTGATCTCCGCCGCGGGGATCTCCGGCTTGTGCCAGTTGAAGCGCCGCGCGTGGTACGGGCACGCGGCCTCGCAGTAGCGGCAGCCGATGCACCAGTTGTAGTCGACCACCACGATGCCGTCGGGCTCCTGCCAGGTGGCCTCCACCGGGCAGACCTTGGTGCACGGCGGGTTCTCACACTGCTGGCACTGCACCGGCATGTAGAATTTCCCCTCGGCGGGCACCGTGTGGTCGTAGCCGGTGTTGCCCTGCTCCATGTCCATCGAGCCGGAGGTCATCTCCAGCACGCGGATGTACGACTGGTGCGTCGGGCGGTCGTGGTTGTTCTCGACGTGGCAGGCGTCCGCGCAGCGGCGGCAGCCGATGCACACCGAGAGGTTGAGCGCGTAGGCGAACTGCACGCCCTCGGTCGGGCGCACGTCGCGGATGGTCACCTCGCGCCCGTAGCGCTGCTGGGTCTCGTCCTCGAGGCGCCGGAGCACGGCGTTCATCTCGTCGCGCGACAGCTCGCGGTAGTGCTTCTGCATGAAGTCACCGACGCTGGTGATCTCGCTGAGCTCTCGCAGGGGCGAGAGCGCGCGCTCGAAGGCGGCGGCGCCGAGGGTGGCCCCGAGCACCTTCAGCGCGACGCGGCGCGTGGGCTTTTCATCCATGATCGGCTCTCCTGCGCGGCGCATCGGGCGGCGGCGGCATCGGACGGAAGCGGGGGAAGGCCGGGGCGTGCGGGTCGTGGCAGTCGACGCAGTGGTTGCGCAGCCGCGGGCCGCGGGTGAGGTCCCAGTGGCCGTTCATCCCGCCGTGGGCGCCGTGCAGCCAGTCGCGGTGCTGCGTGCCGTGGCACTGCGCGCAGAGCCGCAGCGCGTCGGTCATGGGGACCGACTCCCCCGAGGCGAGCCGCAGCCGGTCGTAGCGCTCCGGGTCGTGGCAGGAGCGGCACTCGTTGCTGCCGTGCTCGAAGCGCAGCCCCGAGTGCGGGCCGCCCAGGGTCTGCGGGCTGGCGGGCAGCTCGGGCGGAGGACGCAGCACCTCGTGGCAGGTGGCGCAGGAGACCTCCACGGGCTGCCCCTGCGGCGTCTGCTCGGTGCCTACGATGCCCGAGAGAGAGGCAGGGCGGTGCACCGTGATCGCGTGACGCGAGCCGTCCCCGGCGGGGACGTCCGCGAAGCGGCGAGAGCGGTCGGCGTACCCGGCAGGATCTTCACAGGCGACCGGGAGCATCGCGAGAAGGAGCGCCGGGACCAGGCTTCGAGGCCGGGGAGGTGGCACAGGCGGGACTAGAAGGCTTGGAGGGGGGCGGGGGTATGACAATTGTCAAATCGCCACCCTATGGGAGGGGGGGCACCCGGAGCGTCGTCGGGCGCGGCGATCAGCGGTTTCCTGCGGGGCGAGGGGGGAGGGAGCGGATGAAGTTCCAGATGGCCATGCGCTCGTCGGGGGTGAGCCGGGCGAACTGCCGCCAGGGCATGTGCATCGGGTTGATGGTGCGCCCGTCGCGGGTGCGCCCCTCGGTGAGGGCCGCCATGAACTGCGCCTCGGTGATGGCTCCGATGCCCGTGGCGCGATCGGCGGTGATGTTCGCCGCCGGGGGCCAGTCGGGAGGCGTGCCGGGGATGTGCCCGCCGGAGTAGCCGGGGCCGTGGCAGCCGGTGCACCCCGCGGCGAGGTAGCGGCCGTACGCGACGGTCGGACCCGCGGGTGGAGCGGCGGGCACCGGGGCGCGGTGGTCGATGCTCTCTGCGACCAGGTAGGGCAGGTCGCCCTTGAGGAAGAGCACCCGGCCGACGGGCCCCAGCACCGAGGGGCCCGGGTCGTTCGGCGACGCGGGGAGCGTGCGGAGGTAGGCGACGATCGCTCCGAGGTCGTCGTCGCCCATGAAGCGGAAGTCCCCGCAGGGCATGAAGGGGATGCCGAGCCCGTCGGGTCGGACGCAGTGGCGCACCGCGCGGGCCCAGTCGCTCCCGCTCCAGCCCGCCGTGCGGCCGCCGGGGGTGATGTTCGAGGGGCGGAGCTCCATCACGGGCATCGCGCGGAGGAAGGTGCCGCCGCGCCCCTGCTCGCCGTGACAGTCCAGGCAGCCGCGGGTGTGCGCGAGGTGATCGCCCCGGGCGATGGAGGCCGGGTCCGTCGGGATGGTGAGGGCCGCATCGGGCACCTCGAAGCGTCGCTGCAGCCGCTGGCTGGACAGGACGAACACGCCGATCGCGGCGACGACGAGCATCCCCAGGAGGACGCCGAGGAGCATGGCGAGGCGACGCAACCAGCGCCGCGCCGGTGCGGTGGAGGATGTGGTTCCCATTACCGCAGAGGGTAAGGGAGCAGGGGCGAGGGAGAGAAGGGGATTGTGGGGACTACTGGGTACGGTAGTAGATCACGCCGGTCCCGGTCTGGACGCGGTTGTTGTCGAGGACGCGGTACTGCACCAGCTCGCTCGGCGGCGCGGCGATGGCGGTGCCCCGGTAGTACGTCGGGGCATAGCCCTGGACGTTGAGCCGGAGCATCCCCGGCGCGGGGATGAACCAGACACCCCACATCCGGCTCATGTGGCCGTTGGTGTCGGTCGTGAGCCGGGTGAAGCTGCCGTTGGGCTGCAGGATGAGCTGCGACTGGATCGGGCCGAGCGGCGACGGGGCCTGCGCCGACCAGACGCCGACGAGGCGCTGATCGATCTGCGCGGCGGCGGGCGCCGCCAGCAGGGTCAGCAGGAGCAAAGCCCACAAGGCAACGAGACGTCTGCTCATGGCATCGGCTCCTGGGCGGGAGGTTCGTCCGACCGGGAGACTCCGGTCGGCGCCGAAGGATCCATGAGAGCAATCCGAGGGCCACGCGAGCGCTGCGCCCGCTGCGGACCAGCCGCGAGCGGGGGCGCGCACGGGGTGCGGAGGCGCCCCGAAGATCCTGCACGAGAGAGGGTGGTGGAGGGGGGGGAAGGGAAGGGGGGGAGCGCTCAGCGCGGGCGCGCGGAGTAGCTGGGGCGCGGGGCGCGGGCCGGGGGCGGGTTCACCGCGCCGCCCGAGAAGCCTCGGGAGGGCTGCGAGCTGCCGCGGGGCGATCCGCCGCGGCCGTTGGGCTGCATCGGCGGGCGCGGGGGCTCCGGCCGCTCGATCATCGCCCGCAGCTCGGCCTGGAAGACCACCGAGGACTTGTTGATCTCCCCGCGCGGCACGGGCGAGCGCACGTAGCGCTCGATGTCGCGCAGCAGGGGCATCTCCTCGGAGGCCACCAGGCTCGACGCGCGGCCGCTCGCGGAGGCGCGGGCGGTGCGGCCGATGCGGTGCACGTAGTCCTCGGGGACGTTGGGCAGGTCGTAGTTCACGACGTGGCCGATCTCGGCGACGTCGATGCCGCGGGCGGCGATGTCCGTCGCCACGAGCACCCGGTACTTGCCGCTGCGGAAGCCGTCGAGGGCGAGCTGGCGCTGGCTCTGCGAGCGGTTGGCGTGGATGCGCGACACGTCGTGGCCGGCGCGCTCGAGCGAGCGGGCGACCTTGTCGGCGCGGTGCTTGGTGCGGGTGAACACCAGGGTGCTGTCGCCGCCTTCGGAGAGCAGCGTGAGCAGCGCGGCGGTCTTCTCGCCCTGCGAGATCATGAAGACCTGCTGCGTGGCGCGGGCGGCGGTGGTGCCCGTGGGGGTCACCTCGACGCGGACGGGCTTCGTGAGGTGCGTCTCGGCGAACTTCGCCACCTCGCCGGCCATGGTGGCGCTGAAGAGCATCGTCTGGCGCACCTTGGGCACGCGCTCGAGGATCTTGTTGAGCTGCGGCTTGAAGCCCATGTCGAGCATGCGGTCGGCCTCGTCGAGGACGAGCACCTCGATGTCGGTGAGCTTCGCGGTGCCCTGGTTCATGTGGTCGATGAGGCGACCCGGGGTGGCGATGATGACCGAGGCCATCTCGCGCAGGCCGCGGATCTGGTTGCCCATGCCGACGCCGCCGATGAGGGTCACGCAGCGGAGGCCGCGCGGGCCGCTGAAGCGCTCGAACTGCTCGGCGATCTGCACCGCGAGCTCGCGGGTGGGGGCCAGTACGAGGGCGCGGGTGCCGCGCTTGTTGGTGAGGCGCTCGAGGATGGGGAGGGCGAAGGCGGCGGTCTTGCCGGTGCCCGTGGCGGCGCAGCCGATGACGTCGCTGCCGGCGAGCGCCGGGGGGATGGCCCGGACCTGGATGGGGGTCGGCTGCGTGAAGCCCGCGCGGGCGAGGGCGCTGAGGGAATCCTGCGAGAGGCCGAGCGAGGCGAAGGAGGCGATGTTGGAAGAATCAGTGGACAAGAAGAACTCCGTGCGTGCGGTAACCGCCGCGGGAACCGTGAGAGCTGTGCTTTGGAGCGGTGACGCCGTGTCTCGATGGGAGACGGCAGAGACCCCTTACAGGGGGGCCTCGTCGGCGATGCGCTCACCGGTGCGGCGCGCGAGGGCTACCACATCCGGGATGCCGACGCCGTCGTAGGCGGCCCCAATCGTCACCAGGCGGGGATGATTCCTGAGCGCGTCGCGGATGGCCGAGACCCGGGAGGCGTGCCCGATGGTGGGCTGGGGGGAGGTCCCGAGGAAGCGGTAGACCCTTGTAAACAAGGGGTCTCCTCGCAGCGGCAGCAGCGAGCCGAGCTCCTCCCGGCAGAGCGCCAGCAGGTCGGACTCGGGGAGCGAGGCGCGGTCCTCGTGGCCGAGGCCTCCGACGAAGGCTCTGAGCAGCACCGCGTCGCCCGGCGCCCGCCCCGGCCATTTGCTCGACACCCAGGTGGAGGCGAGGATGCGTCGCCCCTCCCTTCGAGGCACCACGAAGCCCGTCGCGTCGAGGCTGCGCCCCACGGCCTTCTTCGGGAAGGCGAAGAACACCGTCGCCGCTGACGACCAGCCGGGCTCGTCGAGGCGCCCCGCGAGGGCGGCGTCGAGCGGGCGCAGCACCTTCGCCGCGCGGTGCATGGGCATCGCCAGCACCACCTGGTCGGCGGTGATGCGCTCGCCCTCCGCGGTGGTGACCACGTAGCGCTCTCCCTCTCGGGCGACGCTCTCCCCGGCGGTGGCGGTGCGAAGCGTGCCCGGGGGGAGGGCGGCGACCAGGGCGTCGACCAGGCTGCCCACGCCGTCGCGCAGCGACACGAAGGCCGAGGGCGGGCTCTGCCCGGGAAAGCGCCTCGGGACCGCCGCGCGGGCGTTGACCATCAGGCTGCCGCCGCGGCTGGCGACGTCGACCAGCGCGGGGAAGGTGGATTGGGCCGAGAGGTTCCAGGCGTCGCCCGCGTAGATGCCGGCGAGCAGGGGCTCGGTGAAGGCCGAGACCACCTCGCGGCCCAGGTGCCGGGCGACCATGGCGCCGAGGGCCTCGTCGGTCGATCCCTGCTTCGCGGGCCTCCAGGGCAGCGCCCGGTCGAGGAGCAGCCGGGCCTTGGCCCGCCACGAGAGCAGCGGGGTGCCGAGCATCGGGCGCAGCCGGGTCGGGACGCCCAGCACCACGCCGTCGGGCATCCGCACGAGCTGCGCGCCGTGGGCGATGTAGATGCGGCGGTTCTCGGGGATGGTCTCGATGAGCGAGGACCCGAGGCCCAGGTCGCGGCAGAGGGTGGCGGCGGCGGGCTTGGAGGCGACCCAGGAGTCGGGGCCACCGTCGACCACGAAGTCGCCCACGCGCTCGGTGACGAGGTTGCCCCCGGGGCGCTCGGAGCGCTCGAGGATGGTGACCGTCGCGGAGGCGCCCCGCTGCGCGGCCCGCTGTAGCAGCGACCACGCGGTGACGAGCCCGGAGAGGCCTCCGCCGAGGATGACGGTGTGCTGGGGCTTCGGTGCGCTCATGGCGTCGCTCTCGGAGGAGGCGCTGGGCTCCTGGGCCCCCTCACCGCGCTGCCGCGCGCCCTCACCCCCGCGGGGCGGGGGCAAGGGCTCCGACGCCAGCAGCACGAGCGCGAACCTGACAGCCCCCTGAGCCCTTGCCCCCGCTCCGCGGGGGTGAGGGCGCGCGGCAGCGCGGTGAGGGGGCAGCGCGGGGTCGGGCTCATCGCTCCGAGCGCTGGTGCACGAAGTCCACCACCGCCGCCACGTTGTCGACCGGGGTCTCCGGGAGGATCCCGTGGCCCAGGTTGAAGACGTGGCCGTTGCGGTTGGCGGCGCGGTCGAGCACCCGGCCGGCGGCGGCCAGGAGCACGTCGCGGGGGGCGAGCAGCAGCGTGGGGTCGAGGTTGCCCTGCACGGCGACGCCGTCGCCCAGGCGGCGCCAGGCGTCGTCGAGGGGGGTGCGCCAGTCGACGCCGATGACGGTGCCTCCGGCGTCGCGCTGGGCTTCGAGCAGGGTGGCGGTGCCGGTGCCGAAGTGGAGCACCGGGACGCCGCGGGTCATGAGGGGCTGGAGGATGCTGCGGACGTGCGGGGCGACGTAGGTGGCGTAGTCGTCCGGGGAGAGCTGGCCCACCCAGGAGTCGAAGAGCTGCACGGCCTGGGCGCCCGCGTCGATCTGGGCGTTGAGCAGCCGGAGCACCACGGCGGAGAGGGTGGTCATGAGGGCGTTCCAGGAGTCAGGGTCCTGGTACATGAGGGTCTTGGTGAGGACGAAGTGGGACGAGCGCCCGCCCTCGATCAGGTAGCTGGCGAGGGTGAAGGGGGCGCCCGCGAAGCCGATGAGGGGGGTCTTGCCGTCGAGCTCGCGGCGGATCATCCGCACGGCCTCGAGGACGTACGCGAGGTCTTCCTGGGGGTCGATGACGCGGAGCTTGTCGATCTGCGCCCTCGAGCGGATGGGCTCGTGGATGACGGGCCCTTCGCCCTTGGCGAACTCGAAGGAGGCGCCCATCGGGGCGAGGGGCAGGAGGATGTCCGCGAAGAGGATGGCCGCGTCGAAGTCGAACTTGCGCAGCGGCTGGAGGGTGACCTCCAGGGCCAGCTCGGGCGTGCGGCAGATGTCGAGGATGGTGTGCTTCGTGCGCAGCGCACGGTACTCGGCCATGTAGCGGCCGGCCTGGCGCATGAACCACACGGGGGTACGGTCGACGGGTTCGCGGCGGCAGGCACGGAGGAATCGGTCACGCATGATGCGCGGGACCATCGGGTGCGACCGTGCAGGTCGTCAAGGGTGTGCGCGCTGGTGTAGAGAGCGACGGAGCTTTCATGAGCGACGTGATGCGGCCGGTGTGGCGGACCTACGATCCACGATTCGAGGCGAACGCGATCGCGCATGTGCGGGCGGGCGGTCACGCGGTGATGCGGGCCGAGCCGCGGTGGTGGCTGCTGCTGCCGAGCGACGAGGGGATGATCCCCGAGCTGACGGCGTGGGCGATGCTCGACCTCGGGGTGAAGGGCTTCGACGAGGTGGAGTCGGGCCCTGCCGCGGGGCTGCTGCGGGTGAAGCTCCCGAAGCGCCTGCGGGAGCACGTGATGGACTGGTGCGAGCGCGACGCGCAGTACGAGACGTCGATGGTGGCCGAGGCGCTCGACTGCCAGCAGTGCGCGATGTGCTGCCGCAAGAACCGGGTGCTGCTGGAGCCCGAGGACGAGGAGCGCTGGACGATGGCGGGGCGGCCTGAGCTGTCCACGGCGGCCCATGTGAGGGAGTCGCAGGGGAGGCGGCTGCTGCGGGTGATGCGCGGCGGCGACTGCGTCCACCTGAGCGGCAACGAGTGCAGCATCTACGAGCTGCGGCCTGACAACTGCCGCGCCTTCCCCGCGGGGAGCGAAGGCTGCCTGAGCGCGCGCGCCGAGCGCTGACGCGCGGGCGTTCGTGGGCGATGCAGGGTGCTCGGAGGGCGACGCACGCCTGTTTCGGGGCGACGCACGGCTGTTTCGGGGCGACGCATGCTTGTTCTGGCCCGACGCACGCCGGTTTGGCCCGACGCACGCCGGTTTGGCCCGACGCACGCCGGTTTGGCCCGACGCACGCTGTTTCGGGGCGATGTGGGCCCCCTCACCGCGCTGCCGCGCGCCCTCACCCCCGCGGGGCGGGGGCAAGGGCTCGGGTCGCTGGCAGGTTCGCGCCAGGACTGAAGACGTCGGAGCCCTTGCCCCCGCCCCGCGGGGGTGAGGGCGCGCGGCAGCGCGGTGAGGGGGCCGACGCCCCTCCCTACTTCAGCGTGACGAGCACCGACTTCAGGTGCGGGTGCCCGTCGGGCGCTGGGGGGAAGTCGATGGGGTTCGGCAGGTCCTTGGCCTGGGTGACCTCGCGGCCCGCCGCGCGCGCCGACTCGTAGAGCCACCGGCGGAACTTCATCCTCGCGATCTCATGGTGGTTGGTGCACGCCAACAGCTTGCCTCCAGGCGCCACCAGGGACATCGCCAGCGCGGCCAGCTTCGGGTAGTCCGACGCCGCGGAGAAGCGGCTGTCCCGGGTCGTCGCGTAGCTCGGCGGGTCCAGCAGCACCAGGTCGAAGACCTGCTTCCTCGCCTTCGCCGCCTCCATCCACGGGAACACGTCCGCCGTCACCATCGTGTGCCTCGCGTCGCTGAGCCCGTTGAGCGCGAGGTTGCGCTGGGCCCACGCGATCACCGTCGCCGACACGTCCACGGTGACCGTCTGCGACGCTCCGCCCGCCGCCGCCGCCACGGTGAAGGCTCCCGTGTACGCGAAGAGGTTGAGCACCCGCAGGCCCTTGCTGAGCTCCCGGATGCGCCGGCGGTTCTCCCGCTGGTCGAGGAAGATCCCCGTGGAGAGCCCGTCCCCGAGGCGCACCTCGAAGCTCAGCCCGTGCTCCCTCACGGTGAAGGCCTCCGGGGCGTCCTCGCCGCTCACGGCGTGCTTCGGGGCGAGCGACTCCTTCCGGGTGTCGACCACCGTGTTGCCCTGCTTGGGGCGGTGCTTCACGTAGACACCGCGCATCCCTCCCACCAGCAGCGCCCCGGTGAGCGCCTCGTCGAGGGGGGCGTCGTAGCAGTGCACCACCGCCCACTCGCCGTACACGTCGATGGGCGTCGACGCGAAGCCGTCGCCGTCGTGGGCAAGACGGAAGGCGGTGGTGTCGGGGTCGCGGGCGAGGTCCCAGCGCTGGTCGGCGGCGGCGAGCAGGCGCTCGTCGAGGGAGCGCGGATCGGGCTCCCCCTTCGCCCACGCCATCAGCTCCTTCGGGGCCTCGGCGGTGAAGGTCACGGGCCTGCCGGTGGAGGGGTGAGGCAGCGTGAGGGACTGCGCGTGGAGCATGAGGCGAGGTGCGCTCCCCTTGCCGTAGAGGGGGTCGCCCTCGATGGGCGTCCCCATGGCGGCGAGCTGGACCCGTAGCTGGTGGGTGCGTCCGGTCTCGGGTTCGAGGGAGACCAGGGCGCGGTTGCCGTGGCGGGAGACCAGGGTCCAGCGGGTGATGGCCCGCTGGGCGCCCTTCGGGGCGGGGCGCCTCGGGTTGGAGACGACCACCTGCATCTTGCCGTCGTCGGCGGGGACCAGGAGGTCATCGAGGGTTCCGCCGTCGGTGCGTGGGGCGGGGCTGACGACGGCGAGGTAGCGCTTCTTCGCGGAGCGCCCCTCGAAGGCCGCGGCGATGGACTTGTTGGCCTCCTTGCGCCGGGCGAAGAGCAGCACGCCGGAGGTGTCGCGGTCGAGCCGCTGGTGCACGCCCAGGTAGATCGACGACTCGGCGACGCCGTCGCGGGCGGAGAGCCAGGTCTTCAGGCGGCTGACGGCGTCGTCGCGGCGCACCGGGTCGGGGGCGTGCGTGGAGACGCCGACGGGCTTGTCGACCACCACGAGGTCGTCATCGAGGTGCAGGAGCCAGGCGTCGCGCCACGGGGCGAAGAGGTCGTTCATCATCATGGGGATCGTTGGGGGCGCGAGTACACCCGATGGGCGCTGGGGGACAAACGGCGCGGTCACAGCGCGCCGCCCCGGTGATACCTTCCCGGTCCTCCGCCGTGCTCGTCCTCCTTGCCCAGCTCCATTGCGCCATCGAGCTCGTCCCCGCGACCGACCCGTTGCCGCGCCCGGTGGCGGAGGTCAGCGCCTCCGCGGGCACCGAGCACGTCTTCGACTACGTCGACGCCCTCTCCGGCGAGCGCCTCTCCCCCGGGGACGTCGGCGCGCTCATCCCCGTGGCCTATGGTCCCGCGGGGGCGCTCCCCACCCGGGTTCGCGAGGACGACGAGGCCGGCGCGCCCATCCGGCGCTTCATCACCCTGCCGAGCTCGGGGGAGTACTCCGTGCGCGTCGACGGCCTCGGCTCTCGCCGCTACTTCGGCTGCGAGGCCCGCCTCCCCGCCGCGGGCGACGGTCCCCGCCAGGTGCGCATCACCCTGCTCCCTCGCGCCCGCGACGTGTCGCTCAGCGCCGAGATCGAGCGCGGCGACACCCGCCGCGAGCTCACCCCCATGGGGCTGCGCCAGGTCGAGCTGCGCGCCGACGCCCGCAGCGAGCGAGAGCTCGAGGTCGTCCGAGGAACCTGCTCCGGCCAGCGCCCCCCCCGCGGCTCCCACTGGTGCGTGCTCTCCCTCGCCGCCAACCCCGGAGACGTCGGGCTCACCGCGCGCACCCCAGACTTCGGCCTCGCCCCGATGTCCGTCTCCATGACCGATCCTGCTCGCAGCATCGACGTCCACGCCCGCTACCCGGGTCACCTCCTGGGCACCGTCTCCCTCCGCCTGGGCGCCCTCCTCGGGGTGCTCCACGGCGACTCCCCCGGGGCCGTGGTGGCCATCGACGTCCCCACCCGCAGCGAGACCACCGGCGACACCTGCCCCCTCGGCGACACCTGCATCCGCGGCCTGGTGCACCTCGGCGCCACCTACGGCAGCTACCGCCGCGAGACCGAGCTCGTCGGACCCACCACCCGCGTCACCCCCGACGGCGACACCCGCGCCAGCTACGGCCTGCTGGAGGCGGGCGCCGGTGTCACGGTGGCCCCCGGCGGCACAGGCGACCGGCTGCGCCTCACGGGCATCCTGTCGGGGGTCCTCGCCGCGCGCACCGAGGAGCGCCGCAGCAACGACGCCCTGCTCTCCGAGGCCTCGTCTCGCCTCGGGCTCCTGGGCGATGTGCTCGCCAGCGTGCGCTTCGCGGGCCCGTGGACCGTCTTCGCCGGGCTGCGCGCCCTCTGGCTGCCTTCGGTCGGATCGCGCGGTCGGCAGTTCAGCTACCTGGGCTCGGCGCCCATCTCCAGCGAGTCGGCATCCCTCCTGCAACTCGGGGTTCTCCTAGGACTTGGAGTAGACCCATGACCCCCCTCTCCCGATCGTCGCTCCGACTGGTGGCCTCGCTGGCGCTCTCGCTCGCCGCTTCGGGCGCGCTCCACGCCTGCGCCAGCAACGAGGCGACGGGCCTGAGCCCCGACGGCGCCCAGGACTCGGGCCTCGGCGCCCCGACCCGGCAGTCCTGCGTTCGCACCGCCGACTGCGACGCCCGCAACGAGGTCTGCGGCCGCCCCGGGACCGCCTTCGCGGGCCAGTGCGTGCCCCCTTCGGGGCGCTGCGACCCGGAGGCTCCCATCGAGGGCCAGTGCTACCCCGACGCCCGCTGCGACGTGTCGCTCAGGGAGCCTGACGGCCGGGGGAGCTGCTCGTTCCAGTCGCCGGCGAGGGCGGTGTTTCCGGTGGAGGCCCGCATCGCGTTGGAGGCTCCCCGCTCGGACACGGAGCTTCTGGCGAGCTCGGGCTTCTCGTTTCAGTGGCAGCCGCTGCGGGGCGTGGCGGGCGCGGTGACGGTGGTGATGGCGTCGCGTCAGCCGCCGACCTTCGACCCGGTGAGCGGGCGCATCACCAACGCCGCGGCCGTGGTCTGGGCCTGGTCGACGGCGGAGCCCGGCAACACCCCGGGGGACAACCGCGCGGTCGACGGCACCGTGCCCGTGCGCTTCGGCCGCCGGGGCATCTCCCGCGACGGCACCTTCGGCGCCCCGTGGGGCCGAGACACCATGGACCCCGGTCAGTACTGGTGGTTCGTGTATGCGATCAGCCAGGGCGAGGTGGTCGCGACCAGCGTGGCGCAGGGCTTCGTGGTGGCCGGGGCGCCCTCCCGCCCGGTGTCGTGCACCCAGTCGAGCCAGTGCGTGGGCCCCGGCGATCTCCCCGAGCTCTTCGAGTGCTACCAGTCGCAGTGCCGCCGGCGCTGCGCGTCGGACCTCGACTGCCGCGCCGCGGGCACCCGGTGCCGCTTCGACGACACGGTGGTCTCCACCGCGGGGGTGCGCCGGGGAGCCTTCTGCGGGACGGTGGTCAACCCGATGCCGGGCGACGGCGGGGTCTCCACCGACGCCCCTCGCTGATCCTCAGCCCACGCGCTCCAGCACCAGCGGAACCTCCTCCACCGCCCCATCGCCCACGCTCACCGCCCGGGTGAGGCGCTCGATGGCCCTCCCGGCGCTGGCCTCGTCGTGGGCGTGCACCCAGGCGATGGTCTCGCTGGCCTTCACCCGGTCGCCGACGTTGCGCTCGAAGACGAAGCCCACCGAGGGGTCGATGGTGTCGGTGGTGCGAGCGCGCCCTGCGCCCATCTCCACGCCCGCGATGCCGACGCCGTGGGTGTCGATGGCGACGATGGTCCCGCTGGCGGAGGCGCGGAAGGGGAGGAGCACCGGGGCCTTCGCGAACACGGTCGGATCATCGACCGCGCGGGGGTCACCGCCCTGCGCGGCGACCATGGCGCGGGCGACCCTGGCGGCGCTTCCGTCGGCGACGGCGGCGAGGAGCATGGCGCGGGCGACGGTTTCATCGGCGGCGACACGTCCCATGACGAGCATGGAGGCGCCGAGGGTGAGGGTGACCTCTCGGAGGTCGTCGGGTCCTCGCCCGTGGAGCAGCTCGAAGGCCTCGATGGTCTCGAGGGCGTTGCCGACGGTGCGGCCGAGCGGTCGGTCCATGCGGGTGAGCCAGGCGACGCAGTCCTTGCCGCCGCCTCGGGCGACGTCGACGAGGTTGCGGGCGAGGGCGCGGGCCTGCTCCGGGGTCTTCATGAAGGCGCCGCTGCCGAACTTCACGTCGAGCACGAGTCCGTCGATGCCCTCGGCGAGCTTCTTGGAGAGGATGCTCGCGACGATGAGGGGGATGGACTCGACGGTGGCGGTGACGTCTCGGAGGGCGTAGAGGCGCTTGTCGGCGGGGGCGAGCTCGGCGGTCTGACCGATCATGCAGGTGCCGACGTCGCGCACGAGTTCGCGGAAGCGCGCGATGGGGAGGTCGACGGAGAAGCCGGGGATGGCCTCGAGCTTGTCGAGGGTGCCGCCGGTGTGGCCGAGGCCGCGGCCGGAGATCATGGGGACCGCGACGCCGCACGCGGCGACCATGGGGGCGAGGGCGAGGGAGACCTTGTCGCCGACGCCTCCGGTGGAGTGCTTGTCGACCTTGCGGGCGGGGATGTCGGAGAGGTCGACGACGGTGCCGGAGTCGCGCATGGCGAGGGTGAGGGCGACGGTCTCCTCGGGGGTCATGCCGCGGAAGAAGACCGCCATCGCGAAGGCGGTCATCTGGTAGTCGGCGACCTCGCCGCGGACGAAGCCGGCGATGAGTTGGGCGATGTCGGCGGCGGTGAGGGCGTGGCCGTCGCGCTTGGCGGCGATGAGCTCGGGGGTGGTGCGTGCCATAGAGGCCGCGGACGCTACCACCGCTCGCCATGGGGTTGTCGGAGGGGGAGGGCGTGGGGTAGGGTTCCGCCGCGGCGACAGGAGCCTGATCGGGGTTCGTCTAATGGCAGGACGCGGGTTTTTGGTACCCGCTACGGGGGTTCGAATCCCTCACCCCGAACCAGAGAACCCCACGAAACCCGGTGGCTCTCGCGAGGCCCGTCTTGCGCTGGGACCGATGCAGGGACCGGCCATGAGCGAGGACGGCGTCTTCACCCACCGTCGAGGCAGCGCGCCACGTCGCGGTGTCGGCGCCGCGCTCGCTGGCGTCGTGGAGGCCATACAGTCGGGCCACGATGGCTTCGCCGGACGCTCCCACCCCACGGACTGACATGCCAGAGCCCTTCACCACCGACCGGGACATCCTGTTCCTCTGCGTTGCGAACTCGGCCCGCAGCCAGATGGCCGAGGGGCTCGCGCGCAAGCTCTTCGGCGCGCGCATCGCCGTGCAGAGCGCGGGGAGCGAACCCTCGCAGGTCAACCCCTACGCCATCGAGGTGATGCGCGAGGTCGGCGTCGACCTCACGACCCACCGCTCGAAGTCCGTCGAGACCATCGACCCCGCGACGGTCGGCACCGTCATCACGCTCTGCGCCGAGGAGGTCTGCCCGCTCTTCCTCGGCGAGGCCCGTCGGCTGCACTGGGCCCTTCCCGACCCGGCGAGCAAGGACCCTTCGCTCTCGCGCGACGAGATGCTCGCTCGCTTCCGCGCCACGAGGGATCAGATCCAGGGGAGGCTCGAGGTGCTCGACGCCCTGCTCGATGTGCCGGAGGGCCCTGGTCCAGAGGAGTTTCACGCCAGCGTGAGGGTGAAGAACCTGGCCAGGAGCACCCGCTTCTACAGCTGGCTGCTCGGCGCGCCCCCGAAGGAGTGGACGCACCGGTACTCGACCTTCATCACCCCGGCGCTGCGCACCAACTTCGTCCTGGTCGTCGCCGACGGCAAGGACCTGCACCACGACACGCTCTACCACCTCGGCGTCGGCGTGGCCGACAAGGCCGCGGTGCTGCGCGCCCATGCGCTGGCGCGCTCCGCCGGGGTGACCGTGACGAAGCCGCCGCGCACCACCTGGCGCGGCACGCCGCTGCATGAGCTCTGGCTCGAAGATCCCGACGGCACCCTCGTCGAGGTCTACGCGCGCCTCACGCCCGAGGAGCTCGCGGCCATGCCGGCGGACCTCGAGCCCACGCCTCTGACAGAACCCCGATGACGGCCCGATCCGCCTCGCTCACCCGGCAGCTGTCCTTCCTCGACCGCTACCTCACGCTCTGGATCTTCCTCGCCATGGGCGTCGGCGTCGCCCTCGGGCAGCTCGCGCCGGGCGTGGGGCAGGCGCTCACCCGCCTGAGCGTCGGGACGACGTCGATCCCGCTCGCCGTCGGGCTCATCGTGATGATGTACCCGCCCTTCGCCAAGGTCCGCTACGAGCACCTGGGCAAGGTCTTCCGCGACCCGAAGGTGCTCGCCCTCTCGCTGCTGCAGAACTGGGTCATCGGGCCGCTGCTGATGTTCGGCCTCGCGGTGCTCTTCCTTCGCGATAGGCCCGAGTACATGGTCGGGCTCATCCTCATCGGCCTCGCGCGCTGCATCGCGATGGTCGTGGTGTGGAACGACCTCGCCCGCGGCGACACCGAGTACTGCGCCGGCCTCGTCGCCTTCAACTCCGTCTTCCAGGTGCTCTTCTTCTCGGTCTATGCGTGGTTCTTCGCGACCGTGCTCCCGGCCTGGCTCGGCCTCCCGGGCGCCGTCGTCCATGTGTCGATGGCGCAGATCGCGGAGAGCGTCGCGCTCTACCTCGGGCTGCCCTTCGCGGCGGGCGTCGCCACGCGCTTCGTGCTCCGGCGCGCGAAGGGCGACGCGTGGTACCAGGCGGAGTTCATCCCCCGCGTGAGCCCCCTCACGCTGGTGGCGCTGCTCTTCACCATCGTCGTGATGTTCTCGCTCAAGGGCGACGCCATCGTGCGGCTGCCCCTCGACGTGGTGCGGGTCGCGCTCCCGCTGCTCGTCTACTTCCTGCTGATGTTCTTCGCGTCGTTCTTCCTGAGCCGGCGCGCGGGGGCGGACTACGCGCGCTCGGCGACCCTCTCGTTCACCGCGGCCTCCAACAACTTCGAGCTGGCGATCGCCGTCGCCATCGCGGCCTTCGGCATCCACCACGGCGCGGCCTTCGTCGCGGTCATCGGCCCGCTCGTCGAGGTGCCGGTGCTGATCGGCCTCGTCCGCGTGGCCCTCTGGCTGCGCGGCCGCTACTTCCCGGAGGAGGCCGCATGACCATCAAGAAGCTCGGGGTGCTCGGCGACGTGCACGCGGAGGACGAGACGCTCCTCGGGGCGCTCGAGTTCTTCGCGGCGGTCGGGGTCGATCGCGTCGTGTGCGTCGGCGACGTCCTCGACGGCGCGGGGGACGCGGAGCGATGCATCGCGACGCTCCGCTCCCATGAGATCGCCACGGTGCGCGGCAACCACGAGCGGTGGTTCACCCAGTCGAAGGGGATGCTGCTCTCGGACGCCACGCCCGAGGAGTCGCTCTCCGAGGGCTCCCTCGCGTGGCTGCGGGGCCTGCCGGTGTTGCAGACGATCCCCACGGTGTCCGGCGACGCGCTGCTCTGCCACAGCCTCGGGCGCGACGACCTCAGCCGCCTCCGACCCGACGACCCCATCGATCCGGATCGTCCGTCCAGGGCGGTCCAGGGGCTGCTCGACGATGCGGCCGGCTGCCGCTTCGTGATCAACGGCCACACCCATCTCCCGATGATGCGCGAGGTCGGCCACGTGGTCGTCCTCAACGCGGGCACGCTGTCGAGCAGCTACGACCCGGTCGTGATGGTGGTGGACTTCGAGCTGCACGAGGTGGCGTGGTACCCGTGCGCGGCCTCCTTCGTGGCGACGACGCCGGTCCGACGGGAGCGCGTGCCGCATCCCAGGGATCCCTGAGCGCCCTTCAGCCTCCGGCCACCTCCCGCTTGCGCATCTGCGCCCAGACGTTGGCGGCGGTGATCAGCACCCCGCCCAGCACCAGCGTCGCGCTCGGCGCCTCGTTCGGATACTGCGTCCCCATCCATGCGCTGAGCATCCCAGGGAGGAAGAGCGACAGCCCGCTCGCGAAGAGCGGCTCCGCGCAATAGATGAGCCCCGCCTCGGTCGCAGGAACGTACTTCTGGAAGTGGTTCATCATCAGGAAGGGCGCCGCGGTGCAGAGCACCGTCACCACCAGCATCGTCTCGACGAGGCGCGGCAGTCGCAGCAGCTCACCCCACGGCGCAGTGCCCCCAGAGGAGAGCAGCGCCACCGGGGCCACGATCAGCCCCGTCACCGCGAACATCAGGATCGTGATGGTGGTGCTGCGGTTCTCCCGGAAGCGCGGCCTCTCCAACCACAGGATCTGCGCCGTGCAGAAGAGCGAGGCCACCACGGTCTCGATCTCGCCGCGGCCCATGCGGAGCGAGCCGAGCTCGGCGCCGGAGAGCAGGTAGATCCCAGAGAGCACCAGCGCCATGGAGAGCAGCAGGTCGAGCGAGGGAAGCCGCCGCCGGGAGAGGCTCACGTAGAGCGGGAGCCAGACGCAGTAGCCCTGGGAGATGAACGCCGACACCGAGGCGTGGGTGTAGGAGAGCCCGTCCGCCTGCCACGGGATGCCCACGCCACAGAGGACTCCGAGGCCGATCCCCTGGGTCCACTCGGAGCGGGTGATGCCGAGGAGGCTCTTCGGGCTCAACGCCGCGAGCACCACTCCGCCCAGCAGGAAGCGGAAGACCACCACCACGCTGCTGAGAAACCAGCTGCTGGTGTGGGGTGAGAGCTGCTGCCACCCGAGCGACAGCGCCCGGATCAGGGGGAAGCTCACTCCCCAGAGGAGCGTGGTCGCCAGCAGGAAGGTGACCGCGCGCCCCTCCTGCGACCGTGCCGGGGGCTTCATCGTGGTGGGAAGTCGGTCAGGTCCAGATCTGCAGGGGATAGGTGCCGTTGGAGCCGATGAACATGATGTTGGCCAGTCGGTCGTCGTCCCTGCCGGGAATGACCGCGTGCGGTCGCCGTGAGTTGATGAGGATCGCGTCGCCCGCAGAGGGCTTGAGCGCGCGATACGGACACGTGTGATCGACCTCCGGGGGAATGGGCGCGTCCCTCGGGATGAGCGGGTGGTCGTACACCCGGAGCTCGCCGCCGATGCTCGGTACCCGGCAGTACACGATCGCGCCGAGCTGCGCCTGGATCGATGGGAACAGCACCGCGGGCACCGTGTCGACGTGGATCGGACAGGCCGCCGGGTCGTCGTAGCGCTCGGACCTGCCGTTGAGGAGCAGGGTTCCGAACTTCATCTTCCGGCCGTTGAACTCCGCCAGCTCGATGCCGCAGGCCTCGTTCAGGTGATCGAAGAGGGCGTCGCAGGGCCGACGGTACGGCGCGCAGAGCCCCGTATTGACCTGGTTGGAGGGCTCCACGCTGGCGAGGTAGTCGTCCATGATGGACGCGATGGCGGCGCGGCGGAGCTCGGGATGGGCCTCGTCGCTCCCTGCCGTGAGCCGGTCGAAGTACTCGTCGAGCTGCACGTCGACGCCAGGGCGGGAGACGTTGGCGTGGGGGTGGTAGTCGGCGGTGCCGTCCTCGCGGGTGTAGTGAATGGGCAGGGGCTTCATCGGGGTCGCCCGCACCCGCTCATACACATGGTCGCAGTGGTCGGGGGCGATGAGCCCCTTGATCCAGATGGCCAGCGCCTCGCCTCGCAGCAGGGCATCTACGTTGGACCTCGTGACGCGGTCATAGATCGGGAGGGTGGAGATGTTCATTGGAGAGCCTCTGCCTCGCGCTTCATCGCTTCCCACAGCGCCTCGACCTGCCTTCGCTCGGTCGGGTACGCGCCGATGGACACCCGCACCATCCAGCGGCCGTCGAGCTTCGCCGGGGTGATGTATGCCTCGCCGCTGCGGTTGAGCCGCTCCGCCCACGCGAGGGTGTGGCGGTCGAGGGTCTCGGGGTCCATCCCCGGCGCTGCGTAACGGACGCACACCGTCTGCAACACCACCGGGGCCAGCACCCTCCAGCCCTCCCGGGAGAGCACCTGCTCGGAGAGCCAGCGGGCGTTCTCCATGTCTCGACGAAGCCGGCGCTGTATCCCGGAGACCCCTTCGCTCCGCAGAAGGAACCACAGCTTCAGCGAGCGGAAGCGGCGCCCGAGGGGGATGCCCCAGTCGCGGAGGTTCGTCACCTGACCGTCGACGCTGCTCTGGAGGTAGCTGGGGTTGGTGCTCATCACCCGGATCAGGTGCTCGGCGTCGCGCACGTAATACAGGGAGCAATCGAAGGCCGCGCCGAGCCACTTGTGGGCGTTGATGACGATGGAGTCGGCCCCCTCGATGCCGCGCCACATCCAGCGGCACTCGGGCAGCACCATCGCCGAGCCGGCCATCGCCGCGTCGACGTGGAGCCATACCCCGTGGCGGCGAGCGACCTCTGCGATGTCGGCAATGGGGTCGAGCGCGGTGGTGGTGGTGGTCCCGGTCGTGGCGACGATGGCGCAGGGCACCGAGCCGCACGCGAGGTCGGCGCGGATCGCCTCGGCCAGCGCGTCGGGGCGCATCGCCTGGCGCTCGTCGACCGGTATCATCCGCACGTTCTCCCGGCCGAAGCCCGCGAGCAGGGCGGCCTTCTCGACCGAGCTGTGACCGTGCACCGAGGTGTAGACCACCAGTCGCCGGTGGCTGGACTGCATCCCTCCCGCCGCGAGCGAGTACGCCGTGCTGCGCTCCCGGGCGCAGAGCAGCGCCACCAGCGTGCTCGTCGAGGCGGTGTCCTGAATGACCCCGTGGAAGGTGCCCGGGAGGCCGAACATCTGACGGGTCCAGTCGCAGACCACCTCCTCGAGCTCGGTGAGCGCGGGGCTCGATTGCCAGGAGAGCCCGAGCACCCCGAGGCCGCTGCTCAGGAAGTCACCCAGCACCGAGGCGGGGGAGGTGCTCGATGGGAAGTATCCGAAGAAGGAAGGGTGCTGCCAGTGCGACAGCCCCGGCATCAGCACCTCGTCGACGTCCCGCATCACCCCGTCGAGGGACTCCGGCTCGACGGGCGGAGCGCTCGGCAGCCGGCTGCGGACGTCCCCGGGCGCCGCAGGGGACATCACCGGAAGGCCCTCGACCCTGGTGTGGTAGTCGGCGATCCAGTCGATGAGCATATGGCCGATGCGGCGAAACTCGTCGGGCGTCATAGGGGATGTGGAGGTTCTCTGGGGATTACAGGGTGTCGAGCCAGGCGCTCACGGTGGCGACGGTGTAGTCGAGGCTCTCCGAGAGGAAGAGCTGGTCCTGGAGCACCGTGGGCTCGAACGAGGTACCGCAGATGTCCTCGATGTCGAAAGGGCGAAGCGTCGCGCGGGTGACGCAGTGCTCCATCTCCTGTGGGGACGACAGGATGGCCGCTCCGTAGGCCTTCGGGCGGCCGTCCTCGATGGCGAGGCCGGTCTCGAGGGTGAACCAGTGCATCCGGATGACCTCCTCCAGGGTGGCGTCGTCGACCCGGATCGCCGTGCGCCCGAAGCGCCGATTGAGCTCGGCCAGCAGCGGGTCGAGCAGCGTCGGGGCGTGGCCGATCACCTCGTGGATCACGTCCGGATCGGGCGAGAAGAGCGGGGTCTTCGCGTATCGGATGTACTGCGTCGAGAGGAACACCCCCCGGGCGAGCTCACCGAAGAAGGAGCGAGGGGACACGAAGCCCGTCACCGGGGTCATGCGAAAGCCGGTGCGAGGGGTGATGACGGTGTTGATGTCCGCGAGCTGGGGGACGCGATCCCGATCGAGGTCCAGCTCGGCCCAGGCGTCGCGGTAGCGCTGACACGCGAAGCGTGCGTGCTCCGCGTCGGTGCGCTGGCCGATCGTCCTCCACACCTCATCCTCGGCCTCGGTGTACTCGACCCTCGGCACCGGCTCTCCCTCGCGATACCGGAGGGACACCTCGGTGATCAATCCCCGCCGACGCTGGTACTCGACGTCGTCATTGGCCGGATGATCGAACTTCAACTGGATGATCTCAGGCGACAAGGCCGCGCCCGACATCGAAGGCAATGACGATCCGAACGTCTGAACGGTCATGAGACGCACCTCCGGTGTGGTTGGTCGAAGGGCGCCCGCAATGCGCGGGGTGGTCCCTGACCCGACGGAAGGTGCCAGAGAATTCCGGCAGGGCCGATAGCAGAGCGATGGCAAACTCGGCCATACAGCCAGCGCACGGCAAGGGAGGCTCCGCGACGACTCTTCGAGGGAACAGCAGCCCCTTCAAGGGGCTGGGATTGTCACTCTCCGAGCTGTCCCTTGAACTGGCTCGCGTAGAGGTGCTGATACACGCCCCTCTGCGCCAGCAGCTCGTGGTGGGTGCCTCGCTCGACGATGCGCCCTCCGTCGATCACCAGCACCTGGTCGGCGTCTCGGATGGTGCTCAACCGGTGGGCGATCACGAAGCTGGTGCGGCCCTCCATCAGCCGCAGCAGCGAGCGCTGGATGCGCGCCTCGGTGCGGGTGTCCACGCTGCTCGTCGCCTCGTCCAGGATCAAGATCGCCGGGTCGGCCAGCAGCGTGCGAGCGATGGCCAGGAGCTGCCGCTGCCCCTGGCTCAGGTTGCCCGCGCGCTCCGAGAGCACCGTCTCGTAGCCCTGCGGTAGCTGGCGGATGAAGTGGTCGGCGTCCGCCAGCTCGGCCGCGCGCACCACCTCCTCGTCGCTCGCCCCGAGGCGCCCATAACGGATGTTCTCCCGCACGCTCACCCCGAAGAGGTAGGTGTCCTGGAGCACCAGCCCCAGCTTGCGGCGGAGGTCGTCCTTCTTCAGCTTTCGGATGTCGGTGCCGTCGATGCGAATGGCCCCTCGCTCGATCTCGTGAAAGCGCGTGAGCAGGTTGATCACCGTGGTCTTGCCCGCCCCGGTCGGACCCACCAGCGCGACCGTCTGCCCGGCCGCGGCGGAGAGGGAGATGTCCTCGAGGACGGGCGTCCCAGGCAGGTAGCCGAAGGACACGGAATCGAAGACCACCTCGCCTCGCACCGGCCCCATGGGGGCACGGCCCTCGTCGGTCTCGGGGGAGCGGTCGAGCACCTCGAAGACCCGCTCCGCGCCCGCCAGCGCGGCCTGGAGCGTGTTGTAGAGGTTGGAGAGCTGACGCAGCGGCTGAACGAAGTTCTGACCGTAGTGGATGAAGGTCGCGATGACCCCGACGCTCACCAGGCCGCTCAGCGCGAGCCAGCCGCCGAGGCCCGCGAGCACGATCACGAAGAGGTTGCCCAGCACCGTGGTGAGCGGCATCAGCAGAAGGGCATAGGTGTTGGCGTAGACGCCCGCGCGGTAGACCTCCTCGTTGCTCGCCCGGAAGCCCGAGAGCACCGACTCGTTGCGGCGAAACACCGTCACCACCCGCTGTCCCCCGATGGACTCCTCCATCACTCCGTTGAGGGCTCCGAGGTGGCGCTGGAGCTCGCGGAAGCCCTTGCGCGTGTACACGGTCACGAAGCGCGTGAACCAGAGCATCAGCGGCACCACCAGCAGCGACGCCAGCGCCAGCCAGCGGTCGAGCACGAACATCGCCACCAGGATGCCCGCCATCGAGAGCGTGCTCGCCAGGAGCGAGGTGATGTTCTGGGCGACCGCCTGGTTGATGGCGTCGATGTCGTTGGTGAGCCGGCTCATCAGGTCGCCCGAGGAGCGGGCCTCGAAGAAGGAGAGCGGCAGGGTCTGGAGGTGCCTGAAGAGCTCGGCCCGGAGGCGCTCGAGGGCGCGCTGGGAGATGCCCGCCATCATCCAGCCGGCGACCGTCTGGAGGGCGTTGCTCAGCAGGAAGGCCCCGAGCATCAGCAGCGCGATGGGGTATAGCCCCGACGGGTCGCGGGTGGCGATGAAGCGGTCGATGGCGACGCCCATCAGGTAGGGACCGGCGAGCGCCAGCGTGGTGTAGACGACGATGCACGCGGCGACGACCGAGACCCCGGCGCGGTGCTCGGAGAAGTACGAGGCGAGGCGGGCGAGGGTGCCGCGAGGGTCCCTGGCGCGCGCCACGCCGCCGAGGTTGCGTGGGCCTCCGGTCATGGCGCCGCGCATCCCTTCGACGGCCGATGGGGCCGCGCCCGGTGCCGGGGGACCGCTCATGGCGACACCCCGCTGCCGAGCTGGGAGTCGTAGATCTCCCGGTAGATCGCGCTCGAGGAGAGCAGCTCGCGGTGCGTCCCCTCGGCCGCCACCCGGCCCAGGTCGAGCACGATGATCCGGTCGGCGGTGAGCACCGTGCTGATGCGCTGCGCCACCACGAAGGTGATCCGCTCGCCCCGTCCGAGGTCGAGGGCGTCCTGGATCTTCGTCTCGGTCTCCACGTCGACCGCGCTGGTGCTGTCGTCGAGGATCAAGATCCTCGGATGGAGCAGCAGCGTACGGGCGATGGCGATGCGCTGCTTCTGTCCCCCGGAGAGGTTGGCGCCCCGCTGCTCGACCCGGCTCTCGTAGCCCTGCGGAAGGCGCTCGATGAAGGCGTGGGCCTGGGCTGCCTTCGCCGCCGCGACCACCTCCTCGTCCGTCGCGCCGGGGCGGCCGTAGCGGATGTTGTCCCGGACCGTTCCTGAGAAGAGCACCGTCTCCTGGGGGACCACGCCGACCGCCGAGAGGAGCGAGTCCTGGGTGAGCTCCCTCACGTCCCGGCCGCCCACCAGCACCCTCCCGGCGCTCACGTCGTAGAAGCGGGGAATGAGGTTCACCAGCGTCGACTTGCCGGCGCCCGTCGACCCCAGGATGGCCACGGTCTGCCCCGGCTCGACGGTGAGCGAGACGCCCCGCAGCACGGGCTCGGCGCCTTCGCCGCGGTAGGTGAAGGAGACGTCTTCGAAGCGCACCGTGAGCGGGCCGGAGGAGGGGAGGGCCACCGCGTCGGGGGCGTCGCGCACGTCGGGGACGCTGTCGAGCACCTCCTGCATGCGCCTCGACGAGGCGAGGCCCGCGGCCCAGGTGTTGGAGAGCATCGTCATCATCACGAGCGGCGTCATGGTGGTGAGCAGGTAGTTGCTGAAGGCCACCACCTCGCCGACGGTGAGCTCGCCTCGGATGGACTGCGTTCCCCCCGCCCAGATCACGATCACCACGCCCGCGTTGACGCACATGGTGAGCGCCGGGGTCATCACCGACATGAAGCGCATCACCCTCACCGAGCGCCCGGTCATCGCGGCGTTGGCGGCCCCGAAGCGCTCGGCCTCGAAGTCGGCGCGCACCAGGGCCTTCACCAGCCGCACCCCCGCGATGTTCTCCTGGAGCACCCCGTTGAGGGCGTCGAGCTTCTGCTGGACCGTCAGGAAGAGCGGCTCCATCCGAAGCACGAAGAAGGCGATGAGCCCCGCGGTGAGCAGCAGCAGCGGGAGCAGGGTGAGGGCCAGGCTCGGGCTGGTGGTGATCATCAGCGCGAGGCTCCCCAGCATCAGCAGCGGGGCGCGCGTGCCGATGCGCAGGGAGACCTGGGTGAGCATCTTGACGGCGCTCACGTCGCTGGTGAGCCGCACCATGAGCTCGCCCGTTCGCTGGCGGTCGAGGTTGCCGAAGGAGTAACGCTGGATGCGCTGGAAGAGCGCCTCGCGGAGGTCGCGGGCGACGCCCTCGCCCACGCGCACCGAGAGGACGTTGTTGGCGACGGCGGCCACGGTGCTGAGCGCGGTGAGCCCCAGCATCGCGACGGTGGTCTCTACGATGACCGAGCGGTCGCGGCGGTGGATGCCGAGGTCGATGATGCGCTGGATGAGCCGGGGGATCGCGAGGTCGAAGGCCACCAGCGTGGTGAGCATCGCCAGCGCGAGGGCCGCGGGGCGCCAGTAGGGGCGCACGAAGTGGAGGAGCCTGCGGAGATCGCCCATGCGAGGGGGCGCACTCTAGATCCCACCGGCGGGCGCGACGAGGGCCTCGCGTCGCACCTCGCGCGCGGCCCCCTGGGCCTCGTACCAGCGGGCGCACTCCTCGCAGCTCGCGACCGCGCCGCCGCGCACCAGCACCACCAGCGTCGACACCAGCGAGCGGCAGCGCAGCCCGCCCGGCAGCGCCCTCGCGCACCAGGGAATGAACTTCTCCGAGGGGTATCCGATGCGCTCTCGCACCGCGTCGTCGCCGTGGCCCTGCGCGATGAGCGCCAGCGCCTCGCCCAGCGCCACCCTGCCGTGCACGTACCTGCCGAGCTGATCGCGCACCGTGCGGTCAGCGCGGGCCCAGGCGCGCAGCCGCGGGTCGAGGGCGTCGAGGCGGGCGAGGGCCGCTGGGTCCATGAGGGGAGGCGTAGCGCGCGGGGGAGCGACCGCCGCGGGGGCCTGGCAACCGGTTGCCGGAGCGCGAGCGCTGCTATCGTGGCGCTCCGATGAGCCGCACCTTACGCACCATGGTATTCGCGACGGCGGCGCTGCTCGCGGGGGCGGAGGCGCAGGCCCAGGGGTGGATGCACTGGCCGGTGGACCGCTCCACCGCAGCGAGGGCCCGGCTCACCCAGGGGTACTACGGCAACTACATCACCTATTGCGGCGGCCGCGAGGGCTGCGGGACCCACAACGGCTACGACGTCGCCATGGGCGTGGGGACGGCCCTCTACGCCGTCGCCCCGGGGGTGGTGGATGCGGTGAACCCCAACGACGCGCGCACCGCGGACTACGGCAACGCGGGCCTCTGGGTGAGGGTGCGCCACGACGGGGGGACGGTTCCGGGCCTCGGGGCGACGTACTTCGTGACGTACATGCACCTGTCGCGCATCGACGTGGCGGTCGGGGCGGCGGTCACCAGCACCACGCGCATCGGGCTCTCGGGCAACTCGGGCGGGGTCGGGGCGCACCTCCATCTGCACCTGTCGACGGGGCGAAACTACTGCGGCGCTCCGGTCGATCCGGGCTGCCCCACGCCGGCCTATGTGCGGGGCTCGGTGGTGTCGGCGACCTTCGTCGACGCCCCGGGCTGCCAGTCGGTGTGCCGCGGCGTGACCATCCAGTGGATCCAGCCGGCGGCCTACGGCAACGAGGCCTACGCGAGGGCGACGGGGCCGAGCTGCGGGGCGCTCGACTACCGGGGCCGCTGCGAGGGAGAGACGCTGCGCTGGTGCATGAACGGAGCGCCCATGGAGGCCGAGTGCCTCGGCCGGGGCGGGGTGTGCGCGTGGCAGAGCGACACCGAGGGCTACAACTGCCTGCGCTGCGACCCGGCGCTCAACCGCCCGCTGCTGCCGGGGCCGCGCTGCGAGGGGTCGCGCTTCCTGCGCTGCGACGGGACGCGGCCGGTGTCCGAGGACTGCGCCGCCACCGGGAGGACGTGCACCCCGTCGGGATGCCTCGCCCCGCCGCCTCCGGACGCGGGCGCGCCGATGGATGTCGGGAGTGATGTCGGGAGCGATGTCGGGAGTGATGTCGGGAGTGATGTCGGGAGTGATGTCGGGAGTGGACCCGTCGACGCGGGCGGGGTGGACGCGTGGGTGAGCGCCGACGAGGGCCGAGGGATGGACGGAGGCGATGGTCCCGTCGGGCTGAGCGGCGACTGCGCGTGCAGGGCGGGAGCACCCTCGGCAGCGGCGGGCGGAGGGCGGTGGGCGGCGCTGCTGGGGGCGCTGTCGGCCTCGCGTCGGCGGCGTCGGCGGTCGTAGCCACGAGGGCGCGTTGGGAGGGCGTGGTAGGTCGCACCCGTCGCTCCGCGACGGTGAGGCGCGCTGGGAGGGCGTGGTAGGTCGCACCCGTCGCTCCGCGACGGTGAGGCGCGCTGGGAGGGCGTGGTAGGTCGCACCCGCTCCCTCACGAGGGTGTCGATAAGGAGGGTTGACCGTCGTCTGCCCGGGAGCTCTGATCGATCGCGTC